>ERZ1066126.32-NODE-32-length-131979-cov-16.692679_pt1 | contig 131979 bp, 129 predicted proteins | sample MGYA00382773_ERZ1066126 | MGnify/ENA primary metagenome ERZ1066126 (study PRJEB33369, sample SAMEA5778356) | biofilm metagenome | biome: Industrial cooling water; feature: Water cooling tower basin; material: Biofilm | place: United Arab Emirates | collected... | reverse complement strand
ACTATTCTTCCTTTTTCCAATTATACGTCCTAACATCAATGTGTAGGGCTATATTTGCTCCTCGTACCAGGTTCAATTAATTATTTGTAGGTTGGCTGGCAAAATTTCTCGGTTGGACTGACTAGCAGAGAACAGAGAAATTCAACTCAGTAATTACACCCTAACTTTAGATGTTGCTACCGTCTTGAGAAGAACTACCGCGTGGGCTGGTAAAAAAAGCTACTTTGAAAGCTTCATGGCGATCGCATTCTAAAACAGTATTTGTCACAATTATCCTCATTATTTCTTTTAAAAAAGTGTCTCAAAGTCTTATGCAGTAAACATCTTACTTGTGAAAGCTATTTGAATAAAATTAGTTTCAGTAATTATTTCTGAATATAATTGTTTTGGTTAAAATTAATTTTTATACTCAATTAATACAGAAAGCTAATTATTAATATTTTTTTAATAGTATTTATATATTTGAGTAAAAGCCCGATCGATGCTATTATCTTAGCGTTTTTACTTAGCTTTTTCTATCTCTTTATGAAGTAGAGAAAAAGCTAGTCGTATCTCACTTATTATTATGCCGCAGTTATGCAGATTTAGTGCAGATTTAGTGCAGATTTTTTTGTTAAAAGTACAATTTCTCAGCTAGCAGCAACCTTCATCAGAAATTCATAGTTTTATTTCAATAACTAGAGCAGAAATACTTAAATTTTCACGGCACTTCACCGTAACAACAGTACGGCTACCCCACCTATAGCAATAAAAACTCCGAGAATCGTTCTGAGACTGATTCTTTCTCCCAAGCAAAAAGCAATGGGAATGAGAAATAATGGACTGGTGTTGCTGAGTGTCAGAGCAACTCCTACCACTGCAAACTTGACTGCTACCTGTTGCAACCAAATACCTAAGTAAGTACCAGCAAAGGCAGCGATGCATACCGCTGTCACAATCTTCGTATTCAAGCAAAGTGCCTTTGTCGTTGCCTCAACCACTCCCAAGGCAGAAGAATCAATACCCCACCACACAGGCGTAATAAAGCTGCCCATATTTGAGGATATTTAATTCTAGTGGTGGAATGCGTTGTCCGATACGCCCATAAATCACGGAAGACACCGCCCACAAACAAGCAGCCGTTAAAGCCGCCAATTCACCGGAAAAATCAGATTGTAAAAATGTAAAAAAGTCATTAAAAATACTGAACAACTTCTTTAAACGCTTTAAATAAAATATTATATTGCCTATTTTAGATTAGCACTCAAGTTGATTTGGTGCTAAATCTTAGTTGCCAATTATTAGCACTCAAGAGCATACAGTGCTAATTTCTCATGTAAATAACTCTCATGACAGAGCTTGTTCTCCGCCTTTTTTCGGATGTTATTTTACTAAGTTTACAGCTATAACATTTTCTATTAAGTGAGTAGTGAGTAGTGAGTAGTGAGTAGTGGTAAGAGAGCTAAGGTAGCTGAGAGAGAAATTGCCTCTTGCCTCTCGCATGAATTACTGATAACTGATATTAGGAGGTCAAGATGGAATATACTTTTGAGATTGTAGGAGTATCGCCGATTCTCTACTTCTTTCAACACCAACAGCAAATCGTACAAACTCCTCAGCGGCAGGGAGTAGAGTACTTAGGAGCTTACAAGTGTACCTTAGATGCTTTTTTAAGCTCGGCAGAAACTATTCCTCTTAAACAAAATTGGCATCTAGAAAAAGTTATCGATACTGTCGTCAGCTTTTGGATGCGTAACTCAGATACAATTCAGTATTGGAAATCTCGATTTGATGATGCTGGAGGTGAAGATAATGTATTAGTGGCAAGGGTAGCAGATGTTAATGGTTTAAAGGCAGAATTTGAAGCTTTGCTTGGTAATGGGTAATGGGTAATGGGTAAGTCAAAAGTTAAAAACCAAAAGTTAGAATTAGGAATTAGAAAAGAAAGCAGAGGAAGAGCCACGGAGCTGAAAGAGAAGTCATGAGTTGGGTATTCGTAAGTAAAAAATTTCTTACCAATTACCAATTACCAATTACCAATTACCCACTCACTACTCGCTACTGACTTCTATTTCCCACCGCATTAACTTTGGTAATTGCGATAAGTGTACGCCGTAGTTGAAAATCCAGAGAACAATTTCTGTGTATAATAAATACCGCACTAAGGTAAGTTCGGTTGTAGGTGAGAGAATTGTCAAGCCTTCGTAGAGCTGCCAAATCCGATAGGGCAGGTAGAGACAGGGAATTGTTACCCAGACAATAGAATGAAATTGCCTATTCGCTAAAATTTCTGAGGCGATTTGCAAGCCTAACATGAGAAAGTAGGAAGCAAAGATCGTCAAAACGCTAGTGTAACCCCACCATACTCCCCACACTAACATCACACCTAGCGGTAAGAGGATTCCTGCTACCTGCACAGTCACAAACCACAATTTAAACCATTCAGGCAATTGCTCTGGGAGGTAAAAGGGTTTTGAGTGTCTCCACGCCCAGCCGACAAGGGCAAAAAAGGACGTGGCGATCGCAAAAAATAGTAGATTCTCGAACAGGAGATATACTGTAGACAACATCTGCAATTCGGAGATAAACAACGGGCGATCGCGCTTGTTTATATTTTAGCGAGAGCGCGATCGTTCGCGACACAAAACTGCAAATGCTGAGCGTGTAGTCACTTAGCCAATCGAAAGCTCCATCACACAGTTGTTATCGACTAAGCTTAAGGTGCGATCGCTAATTTGTGCTTCTTCTAAGCAAACTTTTAATTTACTGGCTAATACTTGCACGTTTGGTTCATCTAATAAACCCAAATGCGTACCAGGTATTTCGTAGATCTCGACTCCTCGATCGACTAAACTACTCCAACCGCGATCGGGTGTAGAATAGCACCATCTCAACACTTCTTTACTGGTAAACAGAGTCACTCGACCGGAGTAAGTTTGCGGTACGTAATCTGCCATTGTTGCCTGCTTGAGTGCTTCTATCAATACCATGTTGTAAGGGTTGGTATCTTGAGATAAAGAGTAGTTATTCCACAAATCGTACTTGCTGCTGGGTTTTCCAGTTAACAATGAGTGCATCCAATCTAGCTTTTGCAGAAAATAGCTTTGTTTCTCCGATTGCGGCAGCCGCCAAAGAGTCCGCAAGTAAGTGTGAACTGTGCGGAAAAGCGAAGGGTTGGGAATAAATAAGTGGGGGCTGTAGGTATCGAACATTGCTAGTAAAGCCACTGTCTCACCCCGATCTTGTAACTGCCGTGCCATTTCAAAAGCTACCGTACCCCCACTAGAGAAACCGCATAATAGATAGGGGCCATTGGGCTGAACTGTCTGCATTTCTTGAATATAGTCGGCTGCCATGTCCTCAACTTTGGTGTGAGGATTCTCTTTACCATCCAATCCCCGTGCTTGTAACCCATATACGGGTTGTTCCGAACCCAAATGACGGATCAGTTTTTGGTAGCCGAGAACGTTGCCCCCCAGTGCGTGAATGCAGAATAAAGGACGTTTATTTCCGTGAGGCTGAATAGCAACAAGTGAAGACCAAGAAACTAATTGTTCCGATCGCCCCAGTATATTAGCTAGCTGCTCGATTGTCGGTGCTTGAAACAGAGTCGCTAGAGGAAGTTTTTTGCCAAACTTGGTTTCAATTTGAGTGAATAGCTGTACGGCTAAAAGCGAATGTCCGCCTAACTCAAAGAAATTGTCCTTAACTCCAATCGATTGAATGCCTAAAACCTCAGACCAAATTTGAGTTAACTGAAGTTCCACGGCGTTGCTGGGAGCGGCAAAGGCTTTTTCTAAATTGGGGCGATCGCGATCGGGAATTGGTAAAGCGCGGCGATCGACCTTACCATTGGAAGTCAGTGGAATCTCGGCGATCGCCACGAAAGCAGCAGGAACCATGTATTCTGGCAATTTTTCTTGCAGGAAACGCCGGAGTTCGATCGCGGTAGGTGCGGGTTGATGTCCTACGACATAAGCTACTAGCCGCTTATTTCCAGGTTCGTCTTCTCTGACTAAAATAACTGTCTCTCTGACTTGCGGGTGTTTTGCAAGTACAGCTTCGATTTCTCCCAATTCGATGCGGAAACCGCGAATCTTGACTTGGTGGTCGATGCGACCGAGAAATTCAATATTGCCATCTGGTAAATAGCGAGCTAAATCTCCAGTTTTGTAAAGCCGTGCTGTGGGATTGTTGCTAAAAGGATCGGGAATGAATTTTTGTGTCGTCAGTTCTGGTTGATTCAAATAGCCAGAGGCGAGGCATTTGCCACCAATATGCAACTCTCCAGCAACGCCAACCGGACAGGGATTGAGATAAGAATCGAGAATGTAATAGCGAGCATTCTGGATTGGTTTACCGTATGGAATACTCACCCAATGAGGCTCGACTGTTCCAATCGGATAATAGTTAGACCAAACTGTAGCTTCAGTTGCTCCACCAAGACTAATCACCTCTACTCCTGGGAAGGTTGCCTTAATTGCATCTGGTAACTTTACTGGTATCCAATCGCCGCTCATAAATACCAATCGCAGTTGAGGATGGCGATCGCCCGATTTAAGGGTAGGGAAGAAAGCAGCTAGTTGTTGCAGTGCAGGCGGAGCTGAGTCCCAAAAGGTAATTGGTTCGTCGCACAAGATGTGTAACAAAGCTTCTGGATCTTGTACGTCACGATTGGCAACGACTCGAATCGAGCCACCTGCGGCTAGCAGTCCGAAGATGTCATAAACTGACAGGTCGAAACACAAAGATGTAACGAATAATACTCTGTCAGAGGAATTGACACTGAAAGTTTCGTTGACCCATTGGATGAGGTTAATGACTGGTTGATGGCGAACTACAACTCCTTTAGGCGTTCCGGTAGAACCAGATGTAAAAATTACGTAGGCAACATCATCTGAGCTAGCGGACAGGGGTAGATTTTCTGTCGGGAGTCGATCGAGATAGGAGCGCCGCCAAATTTGGCGATCGCCTAGTGGTTTAGATCCCCCCAACCCCCCTTCACAAGGGGGGCTAAATGCTCTCAACTCCCATTCATAAGTGGAGCTAGATGCTCTTGACCCCCCTTCACAAGGGGGGCTAGGGGGGATCGTTTCTTCAGCATTCAAACAAATGTAGTGCTGTAGCGCCGGAAGTTGTGTTTGAATCTCCTCCAGACTTGCTAATAAAGAAGTTTGCGTCACCAGACAATCAATTGCCAACGAGGAGAGCAATAGTTGAATGCGTGCTTTGGGGAAGCTGGGTTCGAGTGGTACGTATGCACCTCCTGCTTTCAAAATGCCCATGACTGCTACAACTGTCTCTAGCGATCGCTCTAGATATACTGCAACTAGAACTCCTGGCTTCACTCCTAATTGCTGTAAGTGCCGTGCTAGCTGATTCGCTCTGCAATTCAGTTCGCTGTAAGTAAGTTGTCGATCTTCAAATACGACAGCAACGGCTTCGGGTGTCTGTTCTACCTGTGCTTCAAATAATTGGTGGATGCAAAGGTGCTGAGGGAAATCTGTCTCGGTGTCGTTCCACTCTCGCAAGATGCGATCGCATTCTGCTGTCGTCAACAGTGGCAATTTTCCCACGCGCTGCCAAGGGTTTGTCGCCATGCTTGAGAGTAAGGTTTGCAGATGTCCCAGCATTCGCTCGATTGTCGGATCGTCAAATCTTTGCCGATCGTATTTGAGTTTGAGTAACAGCTCTGTTCCAGCACAGCCCACTAAGGTGAGTGGATAATTCGTTTGTTCTTCTAGTTTGAATTCTAGGTTTTCCCATTTACCACCTTGAGAGCGCAGAACTGTATTTAATTCGTAGTTTTCAAATACTATAAGGCTGTTAAATAAAGGCGTACCGCTTGGAATCTCACTCCAACTTTGAATGTTAACTAAAGGGGTATGTTCGTAGTCTCGCAAGGCAACCCACTGCGATCGCAATTCTTTTAACCACGGTAAAAGTTGCTGTTCTGGTGACACGTCTACCCGCACTGGCAGAGTGTTGATTAGCAGCCCTACCATTGACTCGGCTCCAGCTACAGATGAGTGACGGCAGGCTCTAGTGGCTCCAAAGACAACATCAGTTTCGCGACTGTAACGGCTTAATAGTATAGCCCAAGCTCCCTGCACCAACGTATTGAGTGTTAGTTGATGTTGTTGTGCTAAAGATTGCAGCATGGCTGTCGTTTGTGCCGACAAGCGAATTTCGCGATCGCCAAAACTGCTATCTACTATTTCTAATTCTGCCCCTAAAAAAGCATTTAAAAAACTTGGCTTAACTAATGTCGATTTAACTAATAAAGCAGTTGGTGCGGTAAAGCCTTTGAGTAATTGTTGCCAAAAGTTGGCAGCTTTTGACCAATCCTGCTGTAGCCATTGGATATAATCTTGATAAGGACGAGTCTGTGGTAGTTGTAAGTTCTCTCCTTGGCAGAAAGCATTGTAAAAGGCAAAAACTTCTTTGAGAACGATCGACAAAGATCGACCATCTAGTATGGCATGATGAAAAGTCCAAACAAATTGGTAGTCAGAATCATCAATTTGAAACAGTGCGAAGCGCATTAATGGTAAGCGATCCATTTGGAATCCCAAAGCGCGATCGCGTTGCAGATATATTTGTAACCGTTGCTCTTGTTCTAGCTTTGACAAGCCGCGCCAATCTTCTTGTTCTAGTGCAATTGCAGGTTGTAAATGTACGCATTGTAGTGGTTCGCGATCGCTCTTCCAATCAAAGCTCGTTCTTAAAACTGGGTGGCGTTCTACAACTTTTTGCCATGCTTGAATAAAGGCATTAATATCGAGGCGATCGCGGATCGAACAAATTACCTGCTCGATATCTACTCCAGACTGTTGAGCTTGAAGGCTATGATACAGCATTCCTTGCTGCATTGATGAAAGTGGATATGCGGTTTCTATAGTTGTTATTTTCATTTGAAGTGAATCTTTAATAGTTTAGAGAATAAGTAAGTTTGATGCGTTTTCAAAATTTAGGTTTAATTCTAGTTAGAAAAAATAAAATAATGGAGTTAAATCGTAAAATTTCTACTAAACATACACTATCTATAAGACTACGCCATAGAATAATCCTTCAATCTCCTCTTTTTTAAGGTAGACTATGAAATTAGAACTAGTGCAGTTATCCTTTACTTTTTTAAGAAAAAACAGGTATGTTTTCCCCTTTTTAAAGGAAGTTAGATATCAATTTAACTCGCATAAAGCATTGCTAAGATTTATTGGCAGTCAACAAACTTTTCAAGAGTCAATATTGATACGAGAGTTAACGATAATAATACTGAAATAAACATCAATTCAATGTATAGTTTTCATGTTTTTTTGATTAAGAGTAGTTATGGTATGACGCTGCAAGCACTATTTGTTTGATGGAAATTCCCTAGCTTGGCGGTTGACAGCTAGTGTGGTGTCGAGGATTGGCTTCAGTTAGATAGCAATTTTCTCCAAAAATCTAGCCAAAATGGTAGCGATCTGCGATCGCGACTAACGCTAAATTAAGAAAGTGTATTTTGTTTGACCGATCGCCCACTGAAGGTTACTGCATGACAACCTCACCTGTATCCCAACCTGTAAGAAATCGCCGTCGCCAGAGTGATTGGCGATTGTTTTTGCGGTTAATTCCTTACGGTCGCCGTCACGGTCGATTGTTGTTGGTTTCTATGATACTGCTAGTACCAGTGGCGATCGCCAATGCCGTGCAGCCAATCCTGATTGGTCAAGCGATCTCTCTGATTCGTAAAGAACCGAATACCTATGATTTCCTCAGAAATTTACCTCTGGGGCAGGGTTTACAAATTATCGAAGCTGTGCTGTTGTTGACAGTGGTAGTTCGCTTGATTTTTACAGGGGTGCAAGGCTACCTGGTGCAGAAAGTCGGACAACAAATGACAGCAGATATTCGCAACGATTTATTTGAACACGTTACATCCTTAGCAGTTCGCTTTTTCGATCGCACTCCCGTGGGAAAATTAATTACTCGTTTGACTAGCGATGTGGAAGCCTTGGGAGATGTCTTCACAACCGGAGCAATAGGTATTATCAGCGATCTATTCTCTATGGCAGTGATTTTATTTTTCATGTTCCAAGAGCAATGGCAACTCGCCTTAATGTTGCTATTAATGCTATTTCCAGTTACGGGATTGATTATTTTCTTTCAGCAGCAGTATCGCAAAGCCAATTACAAAGCCAGAGAAGAACTCTCTCTACTCAACTCTAATTTACAAGAGAATATCACTGGGATTAATGTAGTACAACTATTTCGTCGCGAACAATTCAACGCCGAACTATTTCGTGTCACGAATTTGAACTATGTCCGCGAAGTAGATAAAACGATTTTTCACGACTCGGCTGTATCGGCAACTTTGGAATGGATTGCTTTAGTAGCAGTTGCAGGAGTTCTCTGGCTGGGCGGTATTTTTGTCTTACAAGAGCGTATAGAATTCGGCGTTCTTGCTGCCTTCATTTTGTTTGCTCAAAGGCTATTCGATCCCTTGCGTCAGTTTGCCGAGAAATTTACCGCAATTCAAGCCGGATTTACAGCTGTAGAGCGTATCAGTGATATTTTAGACGAACCGATTGAGATCCGCGATCCCGTCGAGAACGGGAGTCGGGAACATGAGGGACAAGGAGGACAAGGAGACAAGGGAGACACAAACCAACAACTACCAACTACCAATTACCAATTACCAATTACCCAAACAGGAGAAATCCGTTTTGAACGTGTCTGGTTTGCCTATAAAAATGATGATTATGTAATTAAAGATTTGAATTTTACGATTCGTCCAGGGGAAAAGATTGCTTTAGTCGGTCCCACAGGGGCGGGGAAAAGTTCGATTATTCGGTTGTTGTGTCGTCTCTACGAACCAACCCGAGGACGAATATTAGTAGATGGAGTTGATATTAAAGATATCCCGCAAGCAGAACTACGCTGTCGAATGGGCGTGATTCTACAAGAAGGCTTTATTTTTGCTGGGGATGTAAAAAGCAATATTACGCTGGGAGATACTTATGCTTTCGAGCAAGTCCGCGCCGCCGCAGAGAATACTAATGTTGCCCAGTTTATCGAGCAGTTACCTCAAGGATACGATACTCAGTTGCGAGAGCGGGGAACTAATCTTTCTAGCGGACAAAAGCAATTGTTGGCATTTGCTCGTGCGGCAATTCGCAACCCTAGCATTCTCGTATTAGATGAGGCTACAGCGAGTTTGGATGTGGGTACGGAAGCTTCGATTCAAGATGCTTTGGAACGCTTGTTAGAAGGGCGGACGGCGATTATTATTGCTCACCGTCTTTCTACTATTCGCAATGTAGACCGAATTTTTGTCTTGAAGCGGGGCGAATTGGTAGAATCTGGGACTCATGGGGAGTTGATCCAACTGGGTGGTTTATATGCTGGCTTGCACCAGTTGCAAATGTTGGGTACTTAACTTAATAAAAAGGCAGAGGAATACCAAAAGCCCCCCCTGCACTGTTTCCTTGTCAATTGTAAATAAATGTAACACATGCGATCGCACTTGCTGCTCTATCTCAGGAGTGGATTTGCGTTTTACTATGGATATAAGCGATCGCCTGTAGTGGGATCGAAAATAAATAAACGATCTAAATCTAATTGCAGAGATAAGCGATCGCCCACTCTTACATCTACATTAGGACTCACTTGCGCGTTTAATAATATACTAGTTCCTGGTAAGCTGGCTTTAATTAAAATTTCTCTTCCTAAAGGTTCTACTACTTTTAAGTGAGTAGTGAGTAGTGAAGCAGCGGGCGGTGAGGTTTCCTCACCGACGTTAGCTGCGTAGTAGTGAGTAGTGTTTTGGTACTCGATATTGCTGGATAATTCATTTAAATAAATAAACTCAGTGCGAATTCCTAAATCTATGGGTTGTCCTTGTGAGAAGTTTAGTTTTTGCTGTATTTCTGTCGGGCAAGAAATTATTTGTTCTCCTACCTGAAAACCCTTTTCGGTATAACTTGCAGGTAAGATATTCATGGGTGGATTGCCCAAAAAAGTCGCTACCATACGGTTAGCTGGATGGGCGTAAATTTCTTGTGGTGCGCCGATTTGTTGAATTCTACCGCGATTTAAGACTACGATGCGATCGGCTAAAGTCATCGCTTCAATTTGATCGTGGGTCACATATACAGTTGTTACGCCTATTTGTGCATGTAACTGTTTCAATTCTGCCCGCATGTCGTCTCGTAATTGGGCATCTAAATTTGATAAAGGTTCATCTAACAAAAATACTTGAGGTTGACGTGCAATTGCCCTACCTAATGCTACTCGTTGTTGCTGCCCTCCCGATAGTTGTTTGGGTTTGCGATCGAGTAAATTATCTAAAGAAAGCGATCGCGCTACTGCATCCACTCTTTCTCTAATTATTTTGCGATCGACCTGTCGCATCTGCAATCCAAAGGCGATATTCTCTGCTACCGTCATGTGAGGATAGAGAGCGTAATTTTGAAACACCATCGCTACATCACGCTGTCTGGCAGGGATGTGATTCATCAGCATATCCCCTATATAGAGTTTGCCAGATGTAGCCGTCTCTAAACCCGCGATCGTTCTTAAAATAGTAGACTTACCGCATCCAGATGGTCCTACCAATACCCAAAATTCTCCGTCAGGAACCTCAAATGTAATATTCTCGATCGCAGTAGTGCGATCGAATCGGCGTTTAATATCTTCTAGGCGGACGTTTGCCATTACTTAGGAGTAAGAAAGGGAGTATGGAGTAGGAGAAAAGACAACTACCAACTATCAACTAATACAATACTTTATCCTCGCTCCTTTACATAATCCCCGATGGGGGCGATGCTATATTGATGGTGAAAGAATTGATAATGACAGAGATGCCGTGTAGCAATTATCGGTAACATCACTTTGGGGTAATTGGTGGAGCAATGGCGATCGAGATCCGGTTGTTTGAGGCACGGGATGCCGAACAAATAGCGCGGTTGTTTCATGAAACAGTTCGTGAAGTCAATATCTGCGATTACTCAAGCAATCAAGTGAGGGCATGGGCACCTGACAATCTCTACTTTAGAAACTGGGTAGAGGTGTGTTCAAACCGATTTACCTATGTTGCTGATGATGCAGGTGCGGATCGCAGGGTTTGGAGAGTTAGAACCGAATGGTCATATCGACTGCTTTTACTGCCACAAAAACTATCAACGTTGCGGCGTAGGCAGACAAATCTATCAGGCAATTGAAACAACAGCAGTTGAGTTATCAGTGAATCGGTTGTTTACTGAAGCTAGCATCACCGCAAAACCGTTTTTCCAGCACATGGGGTTTTCAGTTGTCAAAGAGCAACAGGTGACTCGTCAGGGCGAAACATTCATTAACTACGCAATGGAAAAGCTCCTATAGATATTAGCAATTGGGTACTGAATGATGAGTTACCACAAGTTTCTTTCTATTCTTATTTCTAGCAAGGCGATCCGCTACAATTTGTTGGCAGAGGTCAGCTGTTGCTAAGACGCGAAAATCCATGTGTCAACTACTGGGAATGAATTGCAATGTGCCGACGGATATTTGCTTTTCGTTTGAGGGGTTTTCGGTACGGGGAGGGAAAACCGACGATCATCGTGATGGTTGGGGCATTGCTTTCTTTGAAGGTAAGGGATGTCGGATTTTTATCGATGAAAAGCCTTCTGTCACTTCTCCCATCGCCGAGTTAGTCCGCCGCTATCCCATCCACTCCACCCATGTCATCGCCCACATCCGCAAAGCAACTCAAGGTAAAATTGCTTTAGAAAACTGCCATCCCTTTCGCCGAGAACTGTGGGGGAGATATTGGGTATTTGCTCACAACGGCGACTTGCAAGATTTTGATTATCAAAGTACGGGGGTTTATCGACCTGTAGGCAAGACAGATAGCGAAAGAGCATTTTGCCTGATCCTGGAAACGTTGCAACAAAAGTTTCCTGACGGGAAACCACCATTAGAGCAGATCTACCCCGTACTGAAGGAGATTGCTAATATTCTCTCAGGCAAGGGAATTTTTAACTTCTTACTTTCGGATGGAGAAAACTTTTTTGCCCACTGCTCGACTAAGCTTTGTTATATCGTGCGGCAAGCCCCTTTTGCAGCGGCTCATTTGATTGACCAAGATCTGACTGTGGATTTTCGCGAATTAACCACGCCAAGCGATCGCGTTGCTGTGATTGCCACAACTCCCCTTACAGACAACGAAGTTTGGATACCAATTCGATCGGGCGAACTACTAGTCTTTCAGGACGGCTTACCACTTAAATTTGACTGAAAAGCTTGACTGCGATCGCGAAAACGATGCATTCATCAAGCCCACAAACTAGCAGCAGCCAAGGATGAAAGATAAAAATAGAACTTAATGTAAGAAGTGCCTTCTACCTGTCAATGCCATGACGATTCCCAATTCATTTGCAGCCTTAATTGAATCTGCATCCCTGAGACTTCCACCTGGTTGAACGATCGCAGTTATTCCGGCGGCGGCTGCTGTTTTTACCGAATCATCAAAAGGAAAGAAACCGTCGCTAGCAAGTATTGCACCTTTGGCTTTTTCTCCTGCTTGTTCTAAGGCAATTTGTACCGAACCAACGCGATTCATTTGTCCCGCACCTACACCGATGGTAGTGCGATCGCGCGTGACGACAATTGCATTTGATTTGACGTGCTTGCACACCTTCCAAGCAAATAATAATTCTTCTAATTGTGCTGGACTCGGTTGTTTTTCCGTTACCATTTGCCACTGACTTGTACTAGCTACAATATCATCCGCAGATTGAACTAAAAAACCGCCAGCAATAACTTTTATCGTTTCTTTTGCACCCGTGCCTAATTCTGGTAATGTCAAAACCCTAACTTTTGACTTACTAGCAAGAATTTCTTGGGCTTCTGGTTCGCATTCTGGGGCGACAACGCATTCTAAAAATGTCTTAGTTAAAGCTGCGGCTGTAGCGGCATCAATCGGACGATTTAAGGCAACAATTCCCCCAAAAGCGGAAACTGAATCAGCATGAAAAGCCTTTTCATAAGCTTCTGAAATAGTATTTCCCAATGCCGTACCGCAAGGATTTGTATGTTTAATAATTGTGGCTGCTGGGGTATCAGTAAATTCAGCAATTATTCGCCTTGCTGCTTCAAGATCGACTAAATTGTTATAACTTAATTCCTTACCTTGGAGTTTAGTTGCAGCCGCCCAACCTGTTGCAGTCGTTCCCGTTTGATACCAAGCCGCAGGTTGATGCGGATTTTCCCCATAACGCAGAGATTGTACTTGATTCCCAGAAAGCGTAAACTGCTGCGGTAATTCTTGGGAGGACGCACTGCTGTGCGCCCCTACAGAGGCTTGACTTCCCAAGAAGGAAGCGATCGCGCGATCGTAATTAGATGTATGCCAGAAAGCTTTTTGGGCGCAGGTGGCGCGGAATTGTAAAGAGACTTCCCCCTGCTGGCGTAATTCCTGCAAATATGCCGCGTACATCGTAGGTTCGCACAAAACTGTTAAATGGGCGAAATTTTTAGCTGATGCCCGTATCATCGCGGGTCCACCGATATCGATTTGTTCTACTGCCTCTGCTAAAGTAACGTTAGGCTTGGCGATCGTCTGCTCGAAAGGATAGAGATTTACCACTACTAAATCGAAAGGACGGATATTACTAGCTTCCAGATCTGCCAGGTCTTGCGGTACATCTCGTCGTGCTAAAATGCCTCCATGAATTCGCGGGTGGAGGGTTTTGACGCGACCGCCGAGAATTTCTGGCGAACCAGTGTAATCGGCAACTTTTGTGACTGGTAATCCTGCTGCTTTAATCGCTTGCGCCGTGCCACCACTGCTGATAATTTCAAAGCCAAATTCTTCTACCAGACTACGGGCAAAATCGATCAGCCCTGTTTTATCAGATACACTCAGCAGCGCCAAACGTGCCATAGTTCCCAGTCCCCTGCGATTTCATTCACACAAATTTATTCACACAAAAAACTATTGTACGTTGTTAGTTGTTGGTAATGGGTAATGGGTAATGGGAGTTGGTAGTTGCTCCCCACATTACACTCCCCACACTTCCCACACTCCCCACTACTCACTACTCACTACTCACTACTCACTTTCTAATGACAAATTCGTGATATAGACATTATGGAGATGAAAAACGGAGGATCGGACTAAATGGGACTCTTCGATCGAATAATCAGTGCAGTTGGCAATTCTAATCAAGCAGGTAGTGCGGGTCAAATCGGTAGTATTGTCAACACTATCCAACAGTTAAGTAACAATACTGGTGCAGATCCTTCCACTCTACAATCGGTATTGTCATTAGTTGGTGGTCAGGTAAGGTCGTCTTTACAACAACAACGTGCTGTTAACGGTGAAGCACAAGCACAGGCGATCGTCAATCAATATAGCGGTACGGAACCCAGCCCTCAAGCTGTTAATACTCTGTTTTCTTCTAACCAACAGCAACAACTAATTCAACAAATTGCCCAAATGACGGGGCTGAATTTGGGTTCGATTCAGCAGATGCTACCCGTACTCGTACCACTAGTACTGAATTTGCTGCAATCTGGCGCTCAAACTCAAAACCCTCAAGGCGGCGCTAATCCCGTTTTAAATGCTTTTCTGGATGCTGACAGAGATGGTGATGTGGATATTGCTGATGCGATGCAAATGGCAAGCCGCTATATGAGGGGCTAGAGGCTGGGGGGCTAGGGGCTAGGGGAAGTCAAAAGTCACGCATCTAAAAGTCAAAACAAAAGTACTTCCTTGTCCTCTTTGTCTCCCTTGTCTTCTTTGCCCTCCTTGTCCTCTAGGTCATTCCCTAATGAAAGTCATTTTCTTTGGTACACCCCAATTTGCCGTTCCTACTTTGGAAAGGTTACTCAGTCGTCCAGAGTTTGATGTTGTGGCGGTTGTTACCCAGCCAGATAAGCGTAGAGGACGGGGTAACGAATTAACTCCCTCACCAGTGAAAACTGTTGCTGTAGCGCAACAAATTCCCGTGTGGCAACCTGCAAGGGTGAAAAAAGATTTTGAAACCCTAAATTTACTAGAACAGTCTGAGGCGGATTTTTTCGTAGTGGCGGCTTACGGACAAATACTGTCTCAGCAAATTCTCGATATGCCCCGCTTGGGTTGCATCAATGTACATGGCTCAATTTTGCCTCAGTATCGAGGTGCTGCACCTATCCAGTGGTGTTTGTATAACGGCGAGACAGAAACCGGAATTACGACAATGTTAATGGATGCTGGAATGGATACGGGGGCGATGTTACTGAAAGCCTATACGCCGATTCAGCTATTCGATAATGCGCGTGACTTAGCAGTTAGACTGTCAAGCCTGGGAGCAGATTTACTGGTAGAAACGCTATTACAACTAGAACGTCAGGAAATTGAACTTATCCCCCAAGATAACGACAAAGCTACCTACGCACCCTTAATTAAAAAAGAGAATTACGCACTCGATTGGTCAAAAACTGCGATCGCCCTCCACAATCAAATTAGGGGCTTTTATCCTGACTGCACGACTACCTTTCGCAGTCAACCCCTGAAGATACTCGCTACTGCACCCCTCGATACTGCTTGTGTACCGCAGCTGCCCTCAGATTTACAACAGTTAGCTGATAATTTCTCGAACTTGTCAAGCGATCGCACTCCTGGTGAAGTTGTCCAAATTGTCAAGGGAATCGGAGCCGTAATTCAAACTGGTGCGGGCTTATTATTGTTACGAGAAGTCCAGCCATCAGGAAAACGCCCTCAGTCAGGCTGGGATTTTGTCAATGGTAGCCGCCTAGCAGTGGGAGAAGTATTAATTTAGAGACATACATGCGTCTCTACAAATGGGTTTCGTAATAGCGACAGCGATCGCACGGTCCCTCTGGGTTCACCGCACAACGAATTAGTTCGGAATGGGCGTTGAAGCGACAGCTAGCATCGCCAATTACCCAGCGTCCCTCAACAAAACTTTTCTCTGATGGTCGCGCCGCTGACTGTACGTAAAGGGCAATCTTATTTAAACGATACCGCCCCGCTCTCAATTGGTAGCGGTGGCGGCGTTCTAATACAGCGTAGGTTTTCCCTTCTAAATCTAAATAATTCCCTGGTTGGGGTGTCCAATCAAGCATAACTTTACCGAGAGACTGACGCGGGTGCGTCAGAATCACCTCAGTTGGCAGATCTGGTTCCATAAATCACACTTAGGTGTAATGCCGACTACTTTTTGGATGGTATCGCACAATTACCTTGGTCTGTAGGAATTGAGATGATGTTTAAGGATATTGGTGGTTAGTCATTTGTCATTTGTTATTTGTCATTTGTCACGCACCACGCACTACTCACACTACTTATTTAGTAATTTGCTCAGAATAAAATAGGCGATCGCGGCTGCGATAATACCATTAATCGGTTTGATTCCTGGGGAGAAGTAGGCGACTGCACTGGCTAGCACGTAGGCAATAATTCCCGCCCAGTTAAATGCTGGCTGTCTTTCTGCTAACGAGGGAAATCGTCCTTTGTGGTGCAGCCAGTAATCTGCCACGATTACCCCACCAATAGGAGGAATAAACGTGCCTAATAAAATTAGGTAAGGTACGAGTAGGTTGTAAATTCCACCCCAGGCTAGAACTAGAGCAACTGTAGCACCACCCAACACGAAAGCTGTCCGCTTGTTGGTGCGGAACATATGTGCGCCTGCAACGGAGAATGCATAGATAGTGTTATCTTGAGTCGTCCACATATTCAAAAACAGCAGTACCAAACCCCAAAATAGCAAGCCTTGCTGTGCCATGACTTGTACGATGTCTTCGTTGCCGTAAACTAAAGCGCAGAATGCACCGCTAAATATGAGTAAGCCATTGGCAAAGAAAAAAGCCGTGAGTGTACTCACCCATGCTGTACGTCCAGAATTGGCGAATCGACTCCAGTTTGTGGCTTGAGTTCCGCCGGAAATAAATGTCCCGACAATAATTGTAATAGCTTCACCAATTGGCATCGGCTCTTTAGGTGCGATCGCCTGCAATCCTGCAAATCCTCCGACTTTTGTGGCAGCGATCGCTAAACTCCAAAACATTAAAATTAACATTGCTGGGACGGCAATTCGACTCAGCCAATCCATCGCCCGATAGCCAATATATGCGGTAGAACAGAAGAAATAAGTAAAAAATAGTATTATTAACCAATTCCAGCTAGGCGGAACCCCTAAAAGCTGATTTGCCAACTCCGCCATTAGTGCCGAACCCCATGCATACCAACCAATTTGGGTAAAACCGAGGATAAAATCAACCCAACGCGAACCTACATTCCCAAAACTGAACCGCGACATCAATACCGTACTCAGTCCCGTCTTAGCAGAAATGTAAGCGAGTAGACTGGCATAAATTCCTAAAATTAAATTACCGACAACAATCAGCGAAACGAGATCGGGAAAAAATCGAAACGATGGACCTACCCTACCCCCAGCAAACAACGTTCCTGAGTATAAGGTAAAACCCATCAATAGGGGAGCCAAAGACCAAATCGATTTACGTGCTGATGCGGGAACCGCACTTAAGGGATAATCTTCACTCACAGGCGATCGCGCCACTACCTGCTGTTCTTCTGACGTGCTACTCATACTCGGACTAATAAAACGTTGAAATTATTCTGGGGGCGATCGCGCTTGGGGAAATGTATCGCAGTTGACTTTGTTATTTGACCAATCGAACCCAAATGTAGCATAACCTTATGGTACACACACCTACACAGGTACACATATACACATATATGGATATCTACACATGTATGTGTCTAAAATTGGATAGACACTTTTGAAAAAATGTTATGCCTACTGTTTATCTCAAGGGCGGCGAGACTGTGCAAGTGAGTTTGGAAGATTTAGAAAACTTCTTGTATGAAAATCAAGATCGAATTGAGACTCGACGTAAGAAAGCGCGTAGACCTCCTATTGACACTGCTACAATCCCTACTAGCAATAAATAATTACAGTTGCATTAGGCAACTCTTCTGCCTCAAAGTCTCCGTTAGCCAGTTGCTCTGGTGTTTTAGCAAAGTAAACATCGCAGTTTGTAAAAAGCCTGTATTCGGTCGTTGAATTGTCATTAGGAGACGAGATATATTCTCGTTCTTCACCTAACTCAGCGTAAACATATAAGCCTCGTTTGCCTCTAATTTCACCATAAACACAACCATTAGCGCACGCCGCCTCAAATTCAGCGCGAGTGGCTCTTATCCTCAATACCATTATTTCTCTCTATATAACATTTTGCTATTATCTAACATTATTATCCATGAACCTTATTACTTAAACCTGACCTCCTAAGCTGAAATTAACTGATGAACAATTTTTCGAGTTATGCCAGCAAAACTGCGATTATAGATTTGAACGCGCCCCTGTAAGAAAATAATGGTTGCTAAAATTTACAATAAATTTCTAGACAGTACTGGTACTAGATTAAAACGATTGGGAATTATAAGCTTGGATACTAATATCTAAGTTTTTCCAATGTTTGCAGATTTTGACTTATCTAAATTACCATCTCTTCCTTTATCACAAAGAGGTAGCCTGCCAAATTATTCTGCCATATACTTTGTGGTTGACTCAAAAAACCGAGTATTGTATGTTGGTCAAGCAACTAACTTATTAGCTAGATGGAAAGACCATCATCGGCAAGAGCAGCTTAGTAGAATTAACCGCAAAAATCCAATTAAAATATCTTGGCTGAGTTGTTCTAATGAATTAAAAATTTTAATAAATACTGAAAACCATTTTATCAACCTATATCAACCCTTACTTAACCGAACGCCAGTACCAGCCAAAAAAATCACTCCAACAGAAATAGTATTACAGCAAACCCTTCGCAAGCTAGTAAATTTAAACGTGGTTGTGTTTGGTTTTGAGTCAGCAACAGATTCTTTACTTCCTACCGTTTATCTAAAGTACCCTATTAATTTATACGTAAATGAATCTGATGGAATAAAATTTATTAACAATACAGGTGCAGTAAATAATATTGTTCGAGCTAGCAACAACAGAAAAATTGCTAGATTAAAATGGCGAGAATACGAAAGAAAAAAGTTTCGTCAATCTAAAGTAAGAAGTTGGAAAACTGCTTGCAATGGAGTGAGTATTGAGCTTAGCCCTTGGAGAGTTGGACAAGGAACTTACTTAAACTGGCAACCTAAGCTACAAGAAAATACGACTATACAAACAGTAGCAGGAATAGAAATGCCAACCTTAAACGAATTAGAGTTGCAAAAAATTTTAAACAAATATCCATTTGTAGAAGAAAGCTATCCGAAGATATCCGTGTTAGAACACGATCCCATACGCCTTTTTTGGTCAAGAGAGTAACTATATCTTACTTTATAATTGCTTAACTAAAAATTTAGCTAACAATCTCAAACTCCAGCCGATCGCACTTCAGAAAATTATGTGTAAAATGGTCTACCACATTCGTATCGGCTAATTCTAAATTATAAAAATCTACCACTTCATGCTCGAAATAGGGTCCCGCGTGCCAAGTTCCCACTTCTAATTTAATAAAACAATTCCCAGGAATCCGAAAAGCTTTTATCTCTTCTATTACTGGTGTCTCAATACTATTATTAGGAGGTACAACAGCAATTAACCAATCTTTTCCTTCCAAAGAACCCAAACATTGAGTACATTGTACGTGACGAGTAATTGTATGAAACTTACGCCCTCGCCGCTGCAATCGCATGATGTAAAATCGCGGAATACCATTTTGCAAATTTAATTGAGCATCTTCTGAATCGTAAGCTTTACCATCTTTACTAGGAAGAATTAACTGCCCGTAACGCTGAAAATTCTCCTGCGTCACCCACTGAGCTGGTAATTGCTGTATCGTATTTGCTGTAGTCATTTTATATGCTCTTGCGGTAATTAGATCTATTTTCTCACTCTTACCAAAAGCGCGATCGCCCATTCCAAATACTATGAAAGTATTTTAAAATACCATTTCTCAAGACAAGAACGTATAAGTAACTAAATTGGTACTTCTGAATCGAAGGAACGCGGTATGTTAGAAATCGGTCGGCGTAAATTTTTACTCTACGGTTCGGCTGCACTAGGTACGAGTTTGTTACTCAAGGCTTGTAACAATCCTACTCCTACCCAGACGAGTAATAGCCCTGCTGCGGGGGGTGGCGAAGGATTTAAGGTGGCGATCGCCCTGCCTGGAGTAATATCAGATAAAGCATGGAACCAAGCAGGCTACGAAGGCGTAAACATTACCAAACAAAAGCTAGGGGCGGAAACTGCTTACGTCGAACAAGTCGCGCAACCAGATCAAGCTGAAGCTTTATCAGACTTCGCCCGTCGCGGTTTTAACGTCGTATTCGCCCACGGGGGACAATTTGACGCAGCCGTGGAACAAGTTGCGACTCAGTTTCCTAAAACATTTTTTGTCGCCGTTAATGGTTCGGTAAATGCAGAAAACGTGGCTGCATTGCGGATCGATCACTTACAAGCTAGTTATTTGTGTGGAATTATTGCCGCATCGATGACAAAATCAAATAGATTAGCTTACTTAGCCGGACAATCTTTTGAAGCTACATTACAAGAATTACGTGGATTTGAATTAGGGGCAAAATCTGTTAAAACCAACGTCCAAATTAGTTCTAGTTTTACAGGCGATTGGAATGATATTGCTAAAGCAAAAGAAGCAACTTTAGCAATTATTTCATCGGGTGCAGATGTGATTTATCAGTGGTTAGATAACTCTTCTCCCGCAGTATTACAAGCAGCCAGCGATAAAGGAATTTATGCTTTTGGCAATACAACAGATCAATTAAATATTGCACCCAAAACGGTTTTAACCAGTGCTTTAAAACGGATCGATCTGGCGATCGCCTTTCTTGCCGAACAAGCAAAAAACGGTCAAATTAAAGGTCAGACTTACGCCCTCGGTTTAGCTAGACCAGATATTTTAAGTTTAGGTAAATTCGGTCAAATGGTTCCTGAAGCGTTGCAAAAAAAAGTGCTTGATACCAAACAGGGGATTATCGATAATAAAATTACGTTTGAAAATTGTCAAGAAGGTGGTAAAGAAACGCGCTGCGTGAAATCGGCAACGACTTAAGTTGTTATTTGTCATTTGTGATTCGTCATTTGTTTTAGATAAGTTACTGGAACAGATAGGGCAGATGAAAATAGATATATTCTGGATATTAAATATTCTCTTGAGTCCGCGAAGGCGGACTTTGCCCGTGTAGCCGCGAATTCTATTCGCCCCGTCATCTTAACTAATATGACCTATCTTCGCCTAGAAAGAATTACTAAACGCTTTGGTTCTTTTGTTGCCAATAACAACATTAATTTGAGCGTTGCATCTGGAACCATCCACGCCCTTTTAGGAGAAAATGGCGCAGGTAAGACAACTTTGATGAATATTTTGAGTGGGCTTTATCAACCAGATGCCGGACAAATTTATCTCCAAGACAAACCAGTTAAAATTAATTCCTCAAGCGAGGCAATTCGTTTAGGTATTGGCATGATCCACCAACATTTCATGCTCGTACCGCAACTTACAGTAACAGAAAATATTATTTTAGGAACGGGCGATCGCTTTAATTTAAATTTACGACAGAAACAACAAGAAATTTTGGCTTTGTCTCAAACTTACAATTTATCAGTCGATCCGCAAGCAAGAGTAGGAGATTTACCAGTAGGCGTACAGCAACGAGTAGAAATTCTCAAAGCACTATACCGCAAGGCAAAGCTATTAATCTTAGATGAACCAACGGCTGTCTTAACACCGCCAGAAGTAGAATCTTTAATTGTAATTTTACGCCAGCTAGCAGCAGTAGGGCAAACAATTATATTTATCAGTCACAAGCTGGAAGAAGTCATCAATTTATGCGATAATGTAACTGTATTGCGACGGGGACAAGTTGTAGGAAATACGATCGCAAAAGATTCTAATCCACGTCAATTAGCAGAATTAATGGTAGGGCGAGAAGTTGCTATACAATTACAAAAAGCTCCTGCTACTTTAGGACAAGAAGTTTTATCCGTCCATGCTTTGCAAGTAGAAGACGATCGCGGTGTTGCTGCGGTTAGAAATATTTCGTTTCAACTCCATGCAGGTGAAATATTAAGTATTGCAGGAGTCGATGGTAACGGACAGCGAGAATTAGCAGATGCGATCGCGGGTTTACGTTCTATAAAAGCTGGTAAAATTTTGTTAGATGGACGAGATATAACGTTATGGCATCCTCAAAAGCGAGTGCAGCAATTAAAAGTAGGATATATCCCTGAAGATCGGCAAACAATGGGTTTAATAATGGGATTTAGTATTGCTAACAATTTAATTTTGAAAGCTTTTACTAAGTTACCTTTTGTCAGGCGATTCTTTTTACAAAAACAGGTTATTCAAAAAAATGCCGAAACAAAAATTCAGCAGTTTGATATTCGTGCTTCTGATGGAAACGTGAAGGTAAGTCAGCTATCAGGAGGAAATCAGCAAAAAGTTGTTTTAGCAAGAGAATTAGATCGAGAACCATCGTTAATTATTGCCATGCAACCCACGCGAGGATTAGATGTAGGAGCAACAACAGCAGTACAACAACAATTATTATCCCAACGCGATCGCGGCGCGGCGATTCTCTATATTTCTACAGAATTAGAGGAAGTCTTGGCAATGAGCGATCGCATTGCGGTGATGTATCGAGGTGAATTTGTCGATATTTTAGCTGGAGAAACGGCGACAGTAGAAGCAATTGGTTTGTTGATGGCTGGGGGAATCGGGACACCAAAATAAAAGTAAATGCTATTCTGATTCAAACATCTCTTTTGCAGCCGCACAAACCGGACATATCCAATCATCGGGTAAATCTTCAAATTGCCTACCTGGTTGTATTCCTGCTTCTGGATCGCCTATTTCTGGATCGTAAATGTAGCCACAGACACTACATATGTGTTTTTGCATTTTTCAGTTATCAGTTATCAGTTATCAGTGAGCGAGGTAAGAGGTTTCTTAGCTTACGACTTACCACTACTCACTACTCACTACTCACTACTCACTTTTTCCTGACCAACTGCAATTATACGGTCATTTTCGATTTAGACCAATTGCCATTTTCATCTTGCTCGAACTGTTCGCACACTACATCCCAAGCGTGATGTTCGGCTTTAGATTCATCACCAGATTGTGCTAGTTCGCTGTTGTAGTTAGCAATAAATAGTCTCTGCGCGTCTTCTGATAGATGAGAGCGAATTTCAGGAGATAGTTTGCTAGGATCTTCTATCTGTCCAACTTGTTTGCGGGGTAGAGGAGTTTCATTAATATGTACTTCCTCGCCGCCAGCACTTTCAAGTAATAGCTGAATTTCGCCAGATTTATCAGCAGGAACCTCAACACCCACCATAAAGTCACCCGCTTCGATGCGAGTTTGGTAAATTGTCGCCTTGTCTTCCGGCATTCCTAGAGTAGCTAAAGCAGAAGCTAAACCTGCACCCGCACTACCTGCGATCGCACCAGTAGCAGCACCTAACAAAGCCGCACCAATGGGACTTGCTGCTACCAGCGTACCAACAAAAGGTACGAATAACACACCTACTCCTGTCAGCAAACCGAGAGCCGAACCGAATAGAGAACCAAAAATTGCACCTTGTTTCAAGCCACCTAAAATTACATCTTTCTTCGTCAGAAAGCCAGCAATTCTAGTTTCAGAGTGGAAGTTTTTCCCGATTACAGAAATATCATCGCGGGAAACGCCCCGATCTAACAAACGGCGAATGACGTTATCGACTTGCTCTTTTTCTTTAAAAATTGCTGAAACAGTACGCTCAGCCGTTGCTACTGTTGGTTGGGTTTGCTCTCCTGTAGCTGTCATTTTGTTCTCCTAGAACAGATTTTTTACGCTATTTCACTTAGGAGAATACCAACCTCTAAATTTCGTGCCGTCGCCCCTAGGGTTGATTAGCAAAGTTTATACTTGAGTACAATTGGAGACTAAAACCGAGTCCACCTACGTTGAAAACGGCTAAATACACCTGCTGCGATCGCCACTAGCAGTAATACCCAAATGATACCACCAGGGATAAAAGTGAGAATGCCCAAGCCGCGCAACACCCAAATAGCGATCGCTGTGGGTAAAAGAATTATAAACAAACGCAGAGCAATGTTTTGAGCTTTATGAGAGCGATTCATAATATATTATCCGCGTTTAATTTTCGCTCTCCAACTCACGCGATCGCAAATTTGATAAATCCATTCCGATAACTTGACTCAAATCCACAGTAATATTCTCTTCAGGGTAAGAGCGTAATAGCTCGATAATATTCATCCGATCGTACTGTCGAGATGCTATAGAAACCGCAGCTTGCAGTTGCTCCACAGTCATTTCGGGAAAAGCTAACCCTAAAGCCGCTAGCAGTTGTTTTCCACTAGAAGAATTTTGCCATCGTGCCATCGAACGGTCAAACTTTTTCGGATCGAGATCCAAGCGGCGATTTAATGTATCTCTCACATCATCCGTCAGCCAAGGAGCGTAGAGTTGCAAGCTACCCGATAACTTCCCTTTTTTGGCAAAACGTTCTAAATCTGACATTTCGACTTTCTGCTCGAACGAGCCGAAGCGAACAGTCACCGTCTCTGCTGCTGTCGCTGCTGGTATGCTAGCACCCCAGCCGAGCATGAGGAAGAGACTGGATAATAACCCGATTTGCGATCGCTTGAATTTCATCATGGCTTGGATGAGGGATAAATCTAGCTTAGCTTCTAAAGAAAGTGAGTAGTGAGTAGTGAGCAGTGAGTAGAAAGAAGAATCTAGCCACCAGCTACTCATCAATGACCGATGACAGCCGCAGACAGCCATATAATAAGAAAATCGAAAAAACAACTGCTTTGAGGTGATGCGGATCTTATCGTATTACAAATCCTGCTACTGATTTTTGTAGCGGGGAAGCGATCGCGTAACTCACCGAGAATCAAAAGCAGCTATGAAACTGAAGCGATTAATCAGCAGTATTATCTGTATTGGGCTATTTGTACTAGCAGCGTGTCTGTCCTTTCCTGAAATCGCCCAAGCTAAAGCCTGTACTTTACGGATAATTGGCTGGGAAGGATATATGGATACCTCCTTTGCCAAACCATTCGAGCAAAAATATGGATGCAAAGTCGTCTCCACCTATGCAGGCTCTTCTGATGAGATGTATGCCAAAATCAAAGCCAGTAAAGGCAAGACTTACGATCTGGTAACTGCTTCGGGAGACTTAACCAAACGCTTGTACGATGCCCATTTAGTAGAGGCGATCGATTTAAGTCTAGTTCCCAACTACAAAGATTTATTCCCAATTTTTCAGCAGCCAGCGTATAACACCTTTGACGGTAAACCCTATGGAGTGTCTATTGCCTGGGGTCCAGATTTTCTTATTTATGACAAATCGGTAGTCAAATCCGAACCGAAAAGCTGGGATGTCCTCTACCAACCAGAATATCAAGGTAAAGTTTCCCTACCTGACTACCCTATTTTCAATGCCGATATTGCCTTGTGGAAAGGTAGTTCTCATATCTACGACATTAGCAAAGACCAACTGGCAACAGAAATTAAACCCGATCTTTTCCGCTTGCGTCCTCAAGTAAGAAAATTCTGGAACAGCCAAGGAGAGTTAGCCCAACTCTTTTTGAATAAAGAAATTTCTCTAGCGTGGGGTTGGCCCGTGGCGATCGAAGAACTAAAACGTGCTAACTTTCCTGTAGGAGCGACTATTCCTCAAGAAGGAACTACCGGATGGAGCGATTCTTGGATGTTACTCAAAGGCTCTCCTAACAAAGAAATCGCCCATGCTTGGATGGATTATATGCTGACGGGAGAAGCCCAGAAACCCATGACAGAGGTTACTGGCTACTGGGCTGTATCCAAACAAGTTTTACCACTCCTCACCGCAGAACAGCGCCGCGATTCCCATTTAGAGGACATTGAAAATTACTACAGCCAAATCCATTTCTGGGAAACCGTACCCAACTACGATGACTGGGTAGCTTTGTGGAACGAGTTTCGCGGACAGTGACCAGTTATCAGAAGTTGTAGAGGCGAGTTTAGCAAAAAATGCACGGGCTTTAGCAATAAATCTTTGCTCAAAACCCGCCCGTACAGGAAGGAGCCAGGAGTTAACCACACCCCACTCCGCAGCTAATGTCGGCGCGGCACGCGGCTTAATGCGGGAATGCGATTCCCGCACCGCCCGCTTTCCAATGCGCGGGGAACCCGCGCTTCCGCCCGCTTGCGAGGACACCTCGCCGCCCGCTGCTTCCCTACTCCCCATTCCCCACTCCCTACTCCCCTCAAGGTACGGTAATCCTACCTTAGTAACAGGTTAGGGCTGGGTGAGAAACGATAAATTAGTAGATGTAGTTGGTGCAAAGCAGATAGCTAGCACGGTGTCAGAATTAAACGCTATAAGCAACTGCAAACTTGTTGGAGTTATTACTAAGGGCAAATCGTATTACCCTAAAGGAAATAAACCAAAGTCAATATTGTTTTTCAGGCAGTGAGATATGCGTAATAAACTGCTTTCAGTCATGAAACCGTTGATGAAATCTTTGTTCGTATTCGGTCTAATCGCTACTCTAGCGTTTGGTAACGCGGATGGCGCATTAGCAGCTAGTGGCGGTCGGATTGGTGGTGGCTCTTTTAGAGCGCCCAGCCGTGGCTACTCTACCCCTAGAACCTACGCTCCTGGTGGCGGTGGCGGCTACTACGCGCCTTACCCTGGCGGCGGATTTGGTTTTCCTTTCCTCTTCCCCTTCTTTGGAATTGGCGGCGGCTTTGGCGGCTTGTTTACGATTTTAATCTTTTTTGCGATCGCCAATTTTATGCTACAAGCCTTCCGGCGTGCTAGTGGTGGCGGTGTAGAAGAATTAGAATACGATAGCAATCCTACTGTTAGTGTCACTCGCGTGCAAGTTGGTTTGTTGGCTGAAGCAAGAGGCTTACAGGCAGAACTCAACCGGATTGCCGAACTTGCCGATACTAACTCTCCTGAAGGTAGAGTGCAAGTATTACAAGAAGCTTCTTTAGCTCTGTTACGTCATCCCGAATATTGGGTCTATGCTGGTGGTAGTACTCAACAATCCCGTCTGACTTCGGCGGAAGCTGAATTCAACCGCTTTGCTTTAGCAGAACGCAGCAAGTTTAGCGAAGAAACTCTTTCCAACGTCAATAACCAGCTCAAGTCTGCAACGCCTAAAGCAGAACTACCAGCGGCTGATGGCTCGGGTAATAGCGATTTAGCTGTAAAAGATCCAGGTGAATACATCGTCGTCACTTTGATTGCCGCAACTTTGGGTAAATTACAACTACCAGCGATTAACAGTACTGACGATCTGCGTCAAACTCTACGTCAATTTGGTAGTATTCCTAGCGATAGGCTCTTAGCGATTGAGGTGTTATGGACACCCCAGGCTGAAGGTGACACGCTCAGCTCTGATGATTTACTGGCAGAATATGCCGATCTAAAACTGGTATAGCTAATACCAAGACAATGTGCGATCGCCTGTAATATATAATCTGCGATCGCATCTAATAAAATCAATTTCTAGGGGCGCACAGCCGTGCGCCCCTACTGTTTATATTTATATATAACTCTCGATAAATGCGATTACCTCTGTTAATCCAGTCTGGGTTTTCAAATTCGTAAAAATAAACGGTTTATCACCGCGCATTTTCTTCGCATCCCTTGCCATTACGTTCAAATCTGCACCAACGTAAGGAGCGAGATCGGTTTTATTGATTACCAGCAAATCCGATTTGGTTATCCCTGGACCACCCTTACGGGGAATTTTATCACCAGCGGCGACATCGATCGCGTAAATTGTCAGATCTACGAGTTCAGGACTAAAAGTAGCTGCGAGATTGTCACCACCACTTTCCAGAAATACTAAGTCCAGGTTATTAAATTTCTGTTCTAATTGCTCGATCGCGGCTATATTCATCGAAGCATCTTCGCGAATCGCCGTATGCGGACAACCGCCAGTTTCTACACCTAAAATGCGATCGCTTGAGAGTGCTTGAGCGCGTACTAAAAACTGAGCGTCCTCCTGAGTATAGATATCATTTGTTACTACCGCAATGTTGTATCGTTGACGCAGGTGCTTGCACAGCGCCTCTACTAAGGCTGTTTTTCCCGAACCGACAGGACCCGCTACACCAACTCGAAATGCAGTCATATTGGTCTGATTTTGTAAAAAGCAGTGCCTAGGCTGAGTCTAGGCACTAGATTTAAACAAATTATCCTATTAATTAGGCGGCGATCGCTGCTTATTTACCAAATTTGCGCCAAGATCCCCAAATCGCGAATGTAATGCCAGGATCTTGAATATTGACAAACATCGTTCTACCATCGGGCGAGAAACACGCTCCCGCAAACTCGCTGTCATTAATTGCGTTGCGAGCGAAATCGTAAAGTTCCCCTTGGGGGGTAATACCGACTACAAATTGCTCGCCTTCGCCATCCTCGCAAATAAATAAATCACCTAAAGGAGAAACAACAATATTATCAGGTCCATCTAAAGCATTTTGGTCGTTCGGCTCGACAAATAGTTCAATCGTACCACCATGCCGAGAGCTGTCAGAAACGTAACGCCAAACTTGACCGAGTTCTGCTTCGCCACCATCGGTACAGCAGAAGTAGAATTCACCATTGTCATACCAGATGCCTTCCCCACGGGAAAACTGTGCTGCGCCTTTGGCAAAACCTTCAACCCTGATAGTATCTTTAACGGGGTTAACATTGTCAATGCGTACCCACTCAACTGCCATCGGTTTTCCTACAGGAAAATTAGTTTTGGTAATTGCCTGCGGCATATCTTTAATCTTCAGTGCTTCCAGCACTCCACCTGCTTGCAAATTTCCAGGAAAATTGGGGATGAAGCGGTAAAATAGACCATCTCCCCTATCTTCTGTCTGATAGACAATACCAGTTTTAGGATCTACAGCAACCGCTTCATGGTTAAAGCGACCCATCGCCACTAGAGGAATCGGATTTACAGGTTCCGTAGCAGTACTCGACACTTCAAAGTTATAGCCGTGTAGCTTAGAAACATTAGTGGCAGCGCCAGGTTTATTCTCTGCTGGAGTAGAAGTATTTTCTTCGCAACTAATCCAACTACCCCAAGGGGTTGGTCCGCCAGCGCAATTTCGATAAGTTCCTGCTAGAGAAGCAAAATCTTTGATCAACTCCCGATTGGGTCCCACAATCAAGGTTGTAGTACCACCACGACATAAGGTGTCGTACTGTTTTTCTTCTGGTGCGTCAACTTTTGGTTTCGTCACTTCATCTGGACTTAGTTCGTGATTGCGGATCAAAATAGTAGTGCCTCGCGGTCCAGGAAAAGCAGCCATACCATCATGGTCGCCAGGTACGGGTTTACCATCGCTCATAATGTCACCAGTGCGGGAAAAAGCTCGATATTGAAAATCAAATGGTAGATCTAACAAACCATTCGGGTCTGGTTGCAGCGCACCGTATCCTATACCTTTAACAGATTCACCGCGAGCCTGTCTTGCATATAGTTCTTTTAATGGCGCTGCTAAAATTGTCCCTGCGGTGCTAGCACCTGCTAAAACAAAAAAAAGAACGTCGCGATATATTCACGTTGTTATCTACCTTTAACCCTGCGTCCACAGCTTAGTTGTCGCGGATCAAAAGCAGGCAAAGGCTGAATTAATTTTTAGTTAAGGTTTATTGGTAAAGTGACTATTGTTAGAACGAATAAAATAATTTTTCCATCTATAATTTATCGCGATCGCTACCCATTATTCGTGCTACCATCTGGCATTGTCACGCCGTGTAAAGTTGCACCCGTGAGGTTGGCGCTACTGATTTCGGCTTTAAATAAGTTAGCGTTTTCTAAGTTAGCATTAGTTAAGTTCGTTCGCGCTAAGAAGCTTTCAATTAACGAAACATCAATTAATACTGCTTCTAGTAAGTTAGCTCGACTCAAATCGACTCGATTCATTCTGGCTTTAGTTAAATTAGCATGACTTAAGTTTGCTTTAGTTAGTTTACTATCAGGCGCGATCGCATTGCTTAAATTGGCACGAGTTAAATCTGCTTCATTTAACACCACTCGTTCGAGTTTCGTATTACTTAAGTTTGCCTCTCTTAAGATGGCTCGTTCTAAATTAGCATCGCTGAGAAATGCATCGGCTAAATTAGCTTCACTTAAATTAGCTCCGTAAAGATTAGCACCGCGCAAATTAACTTCAACTAAATTAGCACAGCGCAAATCAGCTCCAGACAAATCGACACCTGCCATATTTGCACCCCGCAAATCGGCTTGAAATAGCCTGGTACTGCGTAAATTAGCGGCATATTCTTTTTGTTCTTGTCTGAGGTTAGCACCGCGAAGACAGACACCTGTTAAGTTAGCGCCGCTCAAATTAGCATTACGCAAGTCTGCATCAATTAAATTGGCATCGAGTAAATTAGCTAAACTTAAATCGGCACTACGTAGATCTGCACCTTGTAAAATTGCTCCATGTAAATCGGCATCGTGTAACTTAGTTTCGCGTAAATCGGCTTGAGTTAAATTCGCACCACTGAGCTTTGTATTGCTTAAATTAGCCTTGTGTAACTGCGCTCGATTTAAATAAGCGAAAATTAAATTAGCTCCACGAAGATCGGTTCGAGCTAAATTAATTCTTACAAGATCTGCACTAAATAAATTAATTCCTTTTAATTCTAAACCATTGAAATCAATCTTTCCACTTATATAGTTTTGTATTAATTCATTTGCTTCCATAATTTACTCTCTACTTTTGTTTCCTTCACGGTCAGGCGTACATTGGCTTAAGTGCTTGACTAATAGTATTAGCGATCGCCAAATACTCATCAGGTTTATTCATCTGTCGAGCCGTCGCTTCGAGAACATCACTTAATCCTTCAAATGACGTGAATTATAACTTATGTTGCGAATTAGTTCATAAAGTTCCGTATTTTTCAAAGCTGCCCAATCGTGCTGACTCCAATCAAATAGATGTTCTAAGACTAAAAACAATAATATTTTTGTTTGCAAAGGATTGGCTTGAAGCATTACCTTAAAGCGCAAATCGAACGGTTCAATTTTATGCTTTTTGTGTACTGATGCAACTGGCGCGAGTCGAGCTGAAGCAACGCTAGCCTCTGGACGTGACGCAAGTAACGGAGTAGTAATTAGATCGGATTCAAGACTTACGTTATTTGTTTGAAAATTATAGAGACTTTCTAACTCGGCAATAATCATGCTAGCAATACTTAAATATTGTTCTGGCTTGTTTAAAGTTTGAGCCATTCTGTACACACCTTTTTTGAGGCTTTCTATATCTGAATGGATAGTTACTAAGTCTTGCAATAATTTAGTTAAACTAATACTATCTAGTTGATTTCGATCTTTTGCCCAAAATCTTTTTACTACATAAAAAACTAACTTTTTAATCCGAACCGAGTTTTCATTTTGTTCTAAAGATTGTACGGCTTGATTGAATAAGGGCGAGTTTTCCCATATATCGAGCAGCGCGATCGTTCCAGTTTATACTTTTTCAGTAATAAGAAAGCACGATCGTAACACAACCTAAATACAATATAAGGATTAAGATCGCGATGGAGTACCCGCGATCGCATCTCGTTCATGGCAAAATCTCGTATTCGTGCTGCTAACCCAGATATAAAGCCTGACTTTGACTACTTCTACGACAAACCAGGTAGTTTACCAGGAACTTTAAACATTGAGGCTGACGCTCAGCCACCAGTTATTGTTTTAATCGATTACAACGACGTAACTGCAACATACCAAATCGTATCCACACCAGAAGAGTGCATTCCTTATCTAGATACCGAATCTGTCTCTTGGGTTGACGTGCAGGGTTTGGGCAACGAAGATATCTTGCAAAGACTAGGACAAGTCTTTAACTTGCATCCGCTAGTTTTAGAAGATATCGTCAACGTACCGCAACGCCCCAAAGTAGAAGACGATTATGAAGACCATTTAGTAATTATCTCGCGGATGGTAATACCAAAAGAAAGCGGTGGTTTTCACAGCGAACAAGTCAGTTTTATTTTAGGAAAACACTACTTACTCACAGTTCAAGAGGAGCCGGAACACGACTGTTTTGAACCAGTACGCTTGCGAATTCGCCACAACAAAGGTAGCCTTCGCAAGCTGGGAGCAGATTATTTAACATATACGCTGTTAGATGCGATTATTGATGGTTTTTTCCCCGTACTAGAAGCCTACGGAGAACAAATTGAAGACCTAGAAGACGAAGTAATTACTAAACCAACACGGAAAACTTTAAATAAAATTTATCGCGTGCGGCGAGAGTTACTCAGCTTGCGACGTGCCATTTGGCCTCAACGAGATGCGATCGCCATGTTAATTCGCGATGACAATGATAGTTTAATTAGCGATCGCGTCCAAGTTTATTTACGCGACTGTTACGACCACGCCGTACAAATTTTAGATATGGTAGAAACCTATCGCGAATTAACTTCCGGTTTAATGGATGTCTACTTGTCAGCCGTAAGTAACAAAATGAATGAAATTATGAAGTTGCTGACAGTAGTTTCTTCTATATTCATTCCCCTCACTTTTATTGCTGGGGTCTACGGCATGAACTTTAACACGGAAAAATCTCCTTGGAATATGCCGGAATTGAATTGGTACTGGGGATATCCTTTGTGTTTAGCAGTGATGGCACTAACCGCAGCCGGATTAATCTACTTCTTCTGGCGACGGGGTTGGTTTGAAAACTTCTCTGATGTCAAGGATAGAACTGCAAGTAGAAGTCGTAAGTCGTAAATCACTACTCACTACTCACTACTCACTACTCACTACTCACTACTCACTTTCCAATGACAAATGACAAATGACGACTACACTAGATCTAGAGAGAGTAGGCGCAGGCAGTTGCAGCTAGCTTTTACAGCTAGTCTGAGGAAAGTCTGGACTCCCGAAAGACCAAACTTGCTGGGTAACGCCCAGTGCGAGCGATCGCGAGGATAGTGCCACAGAAAGATACCGCCAATGTGAGGGAGTAGGGAGTAGGGAGTAGGGAGTGGGGAAAGAAAAGCCCACTTCCCACTCCCCACTCCCCATTCCCCAGTTGGTAAGGGTGCAAAGGTGCGGTAAGAGCGCACCAGCAGCATCGAGAGGTGCTGGCTCGGTAAACCCCAGTTGGGAGCAAGGTCGGAGGAACTACGGTTGGTCTTTTCCCAGTTCCGCTATTGGTGTACCGCTAGAGGTGTCTGGTGACAGGCATCCCAGATAGATAACTGCCTTCTGCATGTAGAGGCGCGATCGCGTTGATGCGGCAGAAAACAGAATCCAGCTTATGTCCTGCTCTCTCATCAAACCTACGCCCAATAATGGCTATGCTGTCAGACTACCTCAAACTTGGATTGCCAAGTACTGACGAACTCCCCTGTTCGGACGATGCACCAGTGGATAACGAAGACCAGAATTTTCTGCCCAATATTCTCCTATTTTTGTTGAATTCAATTTGGGCAAATCGTACGGATTGGTATTTTGGCGTAGATATGGCGGTGTATCACACGACAGGAGTTAACCCGCGAGTACCTGTGGTTCCCGATGGTTTTTTGAGTTTGGGAGTCGAACGGAAAAAAGGTGGAAAATCTCGCAAAAGTTATGCTACATGGGAAGAGAATGGCATAGTTCCCATCCTTGTCTTAGAAATGGTGTCCCATACGCCAGGGGGAGAATACGACGAAAAGCTAAATATCTACGCTAAACTTGGCGTGCTGTATTACATCATTTACAATCCTGAATATTGGCAGCGAGATCGTCACCAACCATTTGAAGTTTATAAGTTAGTGGATGGTAATTATCAATTACAAATTGGTGAACCTCTATGGATGCCAGAAGTAGGATTAGGAATCGGTAGATGTCAAGCTTTAATTGCAGGACTTCAACAAGAGATTCTATCTTGGTATGACCAACGGGGCGATCGCTATTTAACCGCTGATGAAGTTGTTCAACAAGAACGACTTCGCACCGAACAACTGGCACAATATTTGCGATCGCTCGGTATCGATCCCGACAACTTACCAAGTAACGATTCATCAGAATCGTAGCTAGACACTTAGATAGATGTAATTATTAATGCTTTGCTGCTAAAGAACTTACATGAGTTCTACTACATACCATGACACAACAGCTGACAAGGCAAGACCCTTCAACCTGGGTGGAGCGACTGGCAAGATTTGGTTATGCAGCTAAGGGAGTGGTTTACGGTATTGTCGGATTGTTGGCAGCACAAGCGGCTTTTGGCGCAGGGGGAAAAACGACAGATACCGAAGGAGCATTACAAACGGTATTAACTCAGCCATTTGGGAAATTTTTACTAGCTGCGATCGCACTTGGTTTACTGAGTTACGCACTTTGGCGGTTCGTTGAGGCAATTAAAGATCCCGAAAACAAAGGCACAAATGCCAAAGGAATTTTTCAACGCCTCGGTTACGCAGTTAATGGTTTTATCTACGCTGGATTAGCTTTTAGTGCAGTTAAATTAATTCTTGGGACTGGGGGTGGTGGTGGTAATGCAACTCAAGATGGAACGGCAACGCTACTTTCTCAACCCTTCGGACAATGGTTGGTTGGGACTGTAGGAGCATTTATTATTGGGATGGGTTTCTATCAGTTTTATCGCGCTTTTACCGCTAAATTTCGTAAAGAAATGGACTTGCATCAATTAAGTAAAACTGAGGAAAAATGGGTATTAGGGATTAGTGGATTCGGTACGGCAGCACGGGGAGTCGTATTTTGCGCGATCGGCTTTTTTCTAATTCAAGCAGCAAGAAATAACAATCCTAACGAAGCAAGAGGACTGGGTGAGGCGCTACAGGCACTATCTCAGCAACCTTTCGGCAAATGGATTTTAGGAATTGTCGCTTTGGGATTAATTGCTTACAGTATTTATATGGTGTTACAAGCACGATATCGCAGATTGAAAGTAGATTAAATCGTGAGTGAAATACGAGGCATTTGGATTACCAATACTGATAGTGCGGTACTTGACTCTCAAGCCAATATTGCCGAGGCAATAGATTTTCTGGCAGAGACGGGATTTAACGTGGTGTTTCCCGTCGTGTGGAGTAAAGGGGCTACAGTCTATCCCAGTCAAGTCATGCGATCGCAGTTTGGCTTGGCGATCGATCCGCGCTACACTGGACGCGATCCTTTAGCTGAAGTGGTAACTGAAGCAAGGCTAGCCGGACTGAAAGTTATTCCTTGGTTTGAATACGGCTTTGCTAGTTCTTACAATCAAAATGGGGGAAAATTATTAGCCGTAAAACCAGAATGGGCAGCCCGTGACTGTAACGGTAATCTACTCAAAAAAAATGGTTTCGAGTGGATGAATTCCCTCGACTCCCAAGTACAAAATTTTTTGCTGAGTCTAATCTTAGAAGTCGTCAACAATTACGATATAGACGGCATTCAAGGTGACGATCGCATCCCTGCATTACCCTGTGAAGGCGGCTACGATGTGGGAACAGTAGCCCGTTATCAACAAAAATTTCGCCGTCAACCGCCCTCAAACCCCAAGGATCGGCGCTGGCTGCAATGGCGGGCAGATATTTTAACTAACTTTCTCGCCCGTCTAAATCGGGAAGTTAAAGCCGTTAATTCCAATTTACTCATATCGATGGCTCCTAGTATCTACGACTGGGGCTATAAAGAATATCTCCAGGATTCCCCAACTTGGCTGCAACGCGGATTAGTCGATCTGCTGCATCCCCAAGCGTATCGGCGCGACTTCAACAGCTACAAACAGATTATCGATCGCCTCGCCATAGAACAATCACCCCAGCGATCGCAATTAGCGCCAGGTATATTACTAAATATTAGTTCGTACCGCATGACTCCTCAATACTTATCGCAGGCGATCGCCCACAATCGCTATCTTGGTATTACTGGAGAAGTCTTTTTCTTTTACGAAGGTTTGCGATCGGGTAATAACGCTTTAGCAAAAGTTTTACGTAACGGTGCTTATGCAAAATCAGCTTCCTTTCCTTCAGTTGCCGATCTTCGCCCTCAAACTCAGCCTGAAAACGTTGTTGGCAGAATTCAGAATGTACTGAAATTGTGGCAAAATCGCTTTTAACCGAAATATATCAGAATAATTTGGATGGAATATCAATTACAGGTTCAACACAATATTGACACGCTCAAGCACGATTTACCAACTCTATTTGAAAAAGATATTTCTTACGAGATCTATACACAAGATATCTACTTTCAAGATCCAGTCAACAAATTCAAATACAAATTCAATTACCGAATTATTTTTTGGACATTACGATTTCACGCCAAATTGTTTTTCACAGAAATCTATTTTGACGTACACGACGTACATCAAAAAGATAAACAAACAATTCTAGCAACTTGGACTGTTCGAGGAACATTGCGCGTACCTTGGCAAGCCAAAATATTGTTCAACGGCTATTCCAACTATAAATTAAATGAAGACAGCTTAATCTACGAACATATCGATACTTGGGATCGAGCGCCAAAAGAAATATTAAAGCAATTTTTTCGGCAGGATTAATCTGCGTAACCTACGGGAAAGCTAACGCCTACATCTGTGTCCAATTGTACTTGATGTCGTGCAGATACATCACCCATCACTTAACCCCGATTGCTGCAACGCTTGCGTCAATAATTCTACTAATTTTAGCGTTTCAGCCCAATAATTTAAATAGTCGAGATCGAGGCGATCGCTGCGTCGTGTCTAACCAATTCCCCAAAGACACTGCTGTTGATGTATGGATAATTTCGGCACAAGAGTAAGTAAATCTTCTTTAGGTAGAGAAGATTTGCAGTAATAAGGGTATTTCGGTTCTCTCGAACTGTAATCGTAAAATAGAGCAAATCGATCGCTATTTTCAGGAACTTTGCCGCGATGAAAAATACTGCTAGTATCTACTAAAATTACCGTACCAGCCGCACCCGTACATGAAACCCACTCAGATTGGGGAACAATTGCTTCTACCGTTTTATCTTGCAGATAGCCATGTTTGTATCGCAGCGAATTAGATAAAAGAGCAGTCAAAGGTTTAGAAATATATTGAAAAGGTCCATTACTTTCGCTGACATCGTTTAAGTAAATGATAATTTTAAAGACACTGCGATCTTCTGTATCTATATGCCAAAGTCTTGACTTAACTTTGACATTATTAGCTAAATCCTTCCGAAAGTATAAACCATGATAGGAGATTGGTAGACCAATGTAATTTTCGGCAATATCTAGTAATCTATTTTCTAGCCCCCAGAAAAAAATCTCTGGATACTCCATAATTTGCGCGTTGCTAGCATGAATCGCAAACTCTTGTTTGTGGCTCGGTAAATTTTTTCTTAATGTTGGTAATATTTTGTGTGCAGCAGTGAGAAGTGAAGGTGTAGAAGTAATACTTAATTCTTCTAAAGAAGTAATAACAATTCCTTCTTGCTTGAGGGTACTAACTAACTTAGAATCACTGAGACTCAGTACGGGTAATTTACGAATATGCTCCTCAATTGCCTCTTTGTAAGCTAGTTCTGACGGAATTGTGAATACTGGCGTATCAAAAATTTTTCTTAAGATTTTATTACGTACTTGATGTATTCTTTTTGTTATAGGCATTTCAGTTACTTAAATATTCGTTCTTTATTAACAGTGGTTTATTTGATTAGGTTAGTTGAACAATCTTATATGACGTATAAATTTTAACATACACCTAAACTACTCCTTTAGATAGAGAGCCAGGATAAAATAAATGTAAATTTCACTTAAAGAAATGATGAAGCGTTTCAATGTATTTGAAGTTAGAGTAAGCTTGGAATGCGAACGATCTCGGTCAAGGCTTACTTTTACTGCACCAGCTTTGAATGAAAAATTCTTGGAATCGATCGCAAACGTTACTTACTAGAGGTAGATTTATTTAACTACTGGCGATCGCGAGTTAATTCCGCCAAATCTATCTCGAATTCATATATATTTATATAAATTTATCCCAGCAGTTCGCAATCGACTGCACCCCAATTGGGCTACCACAGCTCAGTTACAATTTGCTAGTAGGAAAAGCTTCTCACACAGTACTTTCGTCAGGCTTTTTAACCAACCAACGTTGGCTAATAGCGACGAACAGCACAGTCAACCCCTGAATGGCAAAAACAATCGTGACAGGAACACCCGCACTGCGTTGCATGACATTTGCACCACTGCGGAGGGCGCTAAAAAATAAAGAAGTGAGAACGACTCCGAGAATGCTACCGCGACTTAAAAAAGCGATCGCGATCGCGTCAAAGCCATAACCAGGCGAAACTTGCTCGAACAGGCGAAATTTCAACCCCATCACCTCTGATGCACCCGCTAACCCAGCCAAGCCACCCGCCATCGCCATAACAAGCATAATGGTGCGTTGTACGGAGATACCAGCATAACGGGCTGCAATCGGGTTCATCCCTACGGCGGCGGTGCGATAACCGAAAGGCGATCGCTGCAATAACACCCATAACACTCCAGCAGCCATAAGTGCGACTAAAATTCCCGCGTGGGCTAAACTTCCTGGGAGGATAATTGGTAATTGAGCAGATCTAGCAATTATGGGAGAATAAGGACTGGGTGCGTTAGGAGCCATCAACGGTCCTTGGACGAGGTAACTGACCAAATTAAAAGCAATGTAGTTTAGCAGCAAAGTGGTAATAACTTCATTGACTCCCCGCACTGCTTTGAGATAACCAGGAATTAAACCCCAAATTCCCCCAAAGATAAAACCTGCTAATAATGCGATCGGGACGTGAATGAGTGTAGGTATACCTTTAATCGATAATCCCGCGATCGCGCTACCCAGCGCCCCCACGTAGATCTGTCCTTCGCCACCAATATTAAATTGTCCGGCTCGTAAAGCTAGCAATACTCCTAAACTAGTTAATAGAAGGGGAGCCATTTTTGTCAGCGTATTGCCAACACCAAAATACGTAGACAAAGATTCTTGAAATAATGCCGTATAAGCTGCGATCGGATTTGCCCCAGCAATAAGCATCAATCCCGCACCTACAAGTAACGCTGAGGCGATCGCGACTACTGGAGGTAGGAATGGGATAATTGCTAGTAATTGCCTAGATATTTTCATCAATCCAAACTACATCCCATTAACTTGAAGCACTGGTGTAAAAACGCAGGGCGAACCGCCAAAATGCCGTAGCAATCATAAATAAAACTAGTGCCAATATCCCCGCACCAATTACCCAGCCTACCTGAACTCGTCCTAACATTGTCTCGGCTGGAACTGTAGTGAGAAAAGCGACGGGAACGACAAAGGTAAAGAAGAAGCGATAGGCGATTGGATAAGCTACCATTGGATATCGTCCTGCTTCTAATAATCCTCTTAGTACCTCGGTAACGTTGTAAATTTTGACAAACCAAATACTCGTTGCCCCTAACATAAACCACAAACTGTAGAGGCTGATAAAACCAAATATTAACGGAATAGCACTCAGTAAGTAATCACCAATTGTTAAACCGAGTAAACTGCCAGCGTAACCAATAATTATGCTGCCAAAAAGGATGTCGGGAAAGCCCCAAGGGGAAAGGGTATGAGTAGAAAGCCAAAACTGGCTGTTAATTGGTTTTAAGAGGACAAAATCCAACGTTCCTTGTTGAACGTAGGTAACAATTCTGTTGAGATTAGGTGAGAGAAACGTACTGGAAAAACCTTGGAGTACAGTAAAAACACCCAATACGATTAAAGCTTCTTGCCAACGCCAACCTTCAAAAGTGTAACCAGTGCCATAATAAAACAGGGAAAGCCCAAATAGACTGCCTGCCAGGTTGCCGAGGCTAGTCAGAGTCGCTAAAACGAAATTAGCGCGGTATTCTAATTCCGCTGCGATCGCCGCACTCCACAGCAGCTTGATAACATCTAAGTATCGATTCACGTTAAGAGATCCTTGGTGATTCACAAGATCTAGCGTTATGGCTGTCATTCGTCATTTGTTAAATCCGAACGCGTCGCCGCACTCTATAACTCTATAAGTGCGTGTGTTATGACTTCAATAGCGATACTATTGCACTCCTATTAAAATTGTAGAGTACATATAAGGATTGTTATTTGGACGGCGCTTTTACTAATGACCAATGACAAATGACCAATGACCAATAAAGCTTATCTGCGATCGGACAATCCATGCCCGCCCAGATCTACTAAATCAGGTAGCATAAACGTCTGTGTTGCGTGTTGAGAACTATCTTCCAATAAATCGACGTGGCAGGTTTCCATCAAATCGATGTGTCGCGTTGGCATGTGCTGCTTTGATTTACGTGATGTACGGCTAGCTGCACCTTTAAGATCGAAATGCTTTAGTGCTGTAGCAGCCTCAGCATCTAATGGGCGAGAGAAGAAATAACCCTGTGCGTAATCGCACTTTAATGCTTGCAGTTGGTACATTTGCTTTTTCGTTTCCACCCCTTCCGCCACCACGTTCATACCCAGATTCCACGCCATTGAGACAATAGTACGGATCATCTCTATTTTTTCTGGATCGCAATCTACATTATTAACGAAAGAGCGATCGACCTTGAGCGTATCTATCGGTAAGCGGTGCAGATAGCTAAGGGAAGAATAACCCGTCCCGAAATCATCGATCGCCAGTTGAATGCCTAAAGTTTTTAACTGCTGCAAAATGGCAACCGCCGCATCGACATTATCCATCAGTACGCTTTCAGTAATTTCTAACTTCAAGCTACTAGGAGAAAGCCCAGTTTTGTGCAAAATGTGCTTGACTTCTCGGACTAAATCTGGTTGCATCAATTGCTTGCCAGAGAGATTGACGTTAACCGTTAAGCGCGAGTCAACTAAAGATTGCTGCTGCCAAGTGCGTAGCTGCTGACACACTTGTTCTAGTATCCACCAACCGATTGGGACGATCGACCCTGTTTCTTCGGCTACGGGAATGAATTCTACAGGCGATACCCAACCTCTTTGGGGGTGCTGCCAGCGGATCAACGCTTCAAACCCAGAAACTCGACCGCTGTTAAGCGAGACAATTGGCTGATAGTGTACCAGAAATTCTCTATGTTCTAACGCCCGCCGCAGGTCAATTTCGAGCTGCATTCTTGCCATTGCTTGGTTGTGAATTGCAGGCTCAAAGACTTCCGATCGCGCTTTACCTAATGCTTTAGCGCGATACATGGTCATATCGGCATCCCGCAGCACGTCTTCTGAATGTTCGTACCCAGCATGACTCAATGCAATGCCAATGCTAGCAGTGCAAAAAACTTCGTTACCTTTGAGGTTAAAGGGAGTAGAAAATTGTCGATGAATTTGGTCGGCGATCTGCCGGACTCGATTGGTATCGCAATTTTCGAGTAGGATGGTAAATTCGTCTCCCCCTAACCTAGATAGAGTGCTACTGGAGGGTAAACATGCTTTTAAGCGGGTGGCGATTTCCGATAGCAGGCGATCGCCTATAGCATGACCCAAACTATCATTTACCACTTTAAAGCGATCGAGATCCAAAAATAACAGGGCAAATTGATATTGCGAATCTTGTTTTGCTTGTTGGATCGCTTTTTCCAACTGCTCCATGAACCAGAGGCGATTTGGCAGACCTGTTAAGCCATCGTGGAAAGCGTCGTGCAGTAATTTTGCTTCAGATGCCTTATTCTGAGTAATATCAGTCTGAGAACCAGCCATGCGGTAAGGCTTGCCAGTGGAATCGCGCACGGCTAGACCTCGACAAAGTATCCAGCGGTAGCTACCATCTCGGTGCAACAGTCGATACTCAGTTTCAAAATGGTTGGTTAACCCTGCTAAATGGGCGCTTAATTCTCCTTGGAACTGGGGTTTATCTTCAGCATGTATGCGATCGAACCAGTCAGCCAAGCTGTTACCCATTTCTTTCTCCTCGTAACCCAACATCGATTTCCAGCGAGGAGAGTAGTAGATATTATTGCTTTTGATACTCCAATCCCACAAACCATCGTGGGCGCTCTGAGCGATTAGGGCGTAGCGTTCTCGGCTCTCTTGCAGTGCCTTTTGCGCTTGGTGGAGTTCGTTAATTTTTGTTTGTAGTTCGCGATTCGATCGCGCCAATTGTTTGTAGAGTTGAGTTTGCTGTAAAAGCCTGCGTACCCGTTGCCGTAGTACAGCCCAGTGGATTGGTTTAGTTACAAAGTCAGATGCACCAGCGCGGAAGGCGCGATCGACTGATTCTTGGTCTTCCAGAGCTGTAATAATTAAGATTGGTGCGTGTTTGGAGCGAGAAAGAGCTTGTAATTGACCGCAGCAAGTAAAGCCATCCATCACGGGCATGAGTGCATCAAGCAAGACGAGATCTGGATGAAGTTGAGTATACATCTCTAGTGCTTGCTGTCCGTTTACCGCTTCTACCACCCGATAACCATCTTTTTCCATCGCTTGACGCAGCAAAATCCTCATGGTGCGATCGTCGTCTACCACTAAGATTAAGGGTGCAGTTGAGACAGGGTTAGAGTTCATAGTGGCGAACACCCATGAGAAATAGAAAAGGTTGATACACCTACAGCAACGTAGAAATACATCACGCACTGCCAACTGTTAAGTTTTGCCACGCTCGCTATTGCCAATATCATTACTGGCAACAACGAGCGCATGGAGAAAATAGATCGTGATAGATGCAGCACTTAAAGTCTTAATAGCAAATTATTAGTTTTAGATTTTACCGAGTCGCAAATTCTGCTAGATCTCGTAGCTTCACTATGAACTACCACTGCCATCTTTCACATCGAGTAAATCACGCAATTTTGCCCCCATCGCGTAAATGTTTGGTAAAGAGGAATGGGGAGCGATCGCTGATAACCGATCGCTGTTTCTAGGAATACTGAGTGTAAACGTAGCGTGAAGCATTTATCGGAACGAGAATCGAGATATGCCTTCTAGTCGAATAGCAATTGGCAAAATAGCGCGGCGAGCATTATTGAAAATAGCAGTGAGGGTAACAATTGTTATCGTTGCTTCTAGCGCGATCGGCTATCTTTATATTTTATCGAGTTTAGAATCTCAGACGCGAGAACAACTAGAGAAATACGCGATCGCACGTACTCAGCAAGAGAAAAGTTTATTCGATTTAGCCCAAGACAATCAATCTATTCTGAAACAAGAACTATTAAGACAACTCGCAGAACGTAGCGATCGCAATCTAAGTTCTGAGTTCGATCGCTTGTTCGTCAAATATCCTGACGGAGTGACGCGCAATCGGCGAGAAAATTTTGACCAGAAACGACAAGCGAGCGTATTCGTTGATGATGAAGTAACTATTAATGCCGAGATTCAGCGGCGAGTTTTACTATTTTACCATCTAGCTAATCAGTATGGTTCTGCCTGGAATAACCGCTTTCTCAATTTATATATTGTGGCTCCAGAAAATTTTTCGGCATCCTATCAACCAGGATTTGATTATGCTGCCGGATTGTCAAATCGCGCTTATGAACCAGGAGAGGAGTATTTTTTAGTATCAGATCGCAAACACAATCCGCAACGTAAAACAGTCTGGACTGGGATTTATTACGATCGCGTCTTAGCAAAATGGATGGTTTCTGGCGTTACACCGATCGATTTCGGCAAAAGGCACGTCGCTTCAATTGGTACTGACGTTCTACTCGACGAGCTGGTTAAGAGAACGGCTAGCGATCGGTTTCAAGGAGCATACAATATCATTTTCCGCTCAGATGGTTGCCTGATTGCTCATCCAGATTTGATGCCACCTGGACAAATGAGTGTCAACCGAGTGGAGAAATTGCCTTTGAGCTTGAGGTTGAATACATCAAAGTTAAAGCAGAACTACAGAAATTCTTCAATCAGGTTGAGTCCTAAATTGATTACAAAAATTGATTACAAAATATTCTCAGCTTGTTGACTCGTGAATTTGGTTCTGATATGGTGGCGTTGGAATTAAGTAAGAGTAGAGTCAATCTTAGTAGCTTTCAGTCAAAATCTACTGTCTCTTAACCGATTGAGTGTTGTCTGGACAAGTGTTATTTGGGCAGTTGTATCAAGTCAATTGTAGGTCAGGTGTCTGTCAGCAGCAAAATAATATTTGGAGAACAATACTTTGGCAAACACTGCACCGACTAGCATCAAATTCTAATCTACTATTTGTATCGCTTGAGTAGAAGGAGAACTACAACTGAATCAATTTAGCGATCCAGATTCGAGACAAGAAACAGCAGACAACCATAAGGAGAGCAAGCCATGTTTCAAGTCGGCGATCGTGTCATCCATCACGCTAGCGGACAATCTGGCAGTGTTATCGGCTACGGACATCAGATTGTTGATGGAGTTTATCAACCAACCCTAATAGTCAGAGTTGTGAGAGACAAAGAACTAGGGCAAACAGGTGTAGTTGAGGACTTATCTGCCAACTGGATACCAGATGAAGATGAGGAAATCCACTCGCAAGTGGCTTAAATGTCGTTGGTCATTTGTGAATGGTAATGGGTAATTGGTAGTTGGTAAGAAGTAAGTTTTTCCCACTCCCCACTCCCTATTCCCTACTCCCTGATAAAAGTGGTAGCAAGAGTGTAAAAGTTGCCCCTTGTCCGATGCCTGGACTTGATGCATGGATCGTACCACCGTGTAATTCGACTAAGTAACGGGCGATCGCTAAACCTAAACCCAATCCTTTTTTGCCATCGGAGCTGCGACCTTGACGGAAGCGATCGAAGATGTAAGGAAGAAGCTCGGGGTCGATCCCAATACCTGTGTCTGTAACTTCGATTTGAACAAAGTTGGTAATTGATGATTGGTAATTGGTGATTGGTAGTCGATCGTCCTTCTTGTTTTCCAGTTTCTCATCGTTTCTGTTACTTTGTTCAACCAGCTCGAGCCAGACTTCGACCCGTCCGCCTTCGGGTGTGAATTTTATGGCATTTGAGAGTAAATTTGCTAATATTTGCTGCAAACGCTGCGGATCTCCAGAAATTATGGGGAAGTAGGGAGTCGGCAAAGAGGGCTGAGGCGGCTGAGAGAGAAAAATGACTCCTGGCTCCTGGCTTTTGACTTCTGCAACTACAAATTCTAAATCGATCTCTTTGGCATTTGCTGAGGGATAAGCTGTATGAATTGCGGCTTCAATTAACGGTACGAGTTCGACTGGGGATAGCTCTAACTGGAGCTGACCTTGAATCATGCGGGATACGTCTAGCAAGTCTTCAATGAGATTTGACTGTGCTTTGGCATTGCGTTCGATCGTTTCTAAGGCGCGATCGAGTATAGCTTTATCCTGGTGGCGCTGGCGTAGGAGTTGCGACCAGCCCAAAATTGCGTTGAGAGGGGCGCGTAAGTCGTGGGATACCATTGCCACAAATTCGTCTTTAGTGCGATTGGCTGCTTCGGCTTCGGCTTGGGCTTGTCTTGCTAAGGCTAGCAATTGGGTGCGTTCTGCCTCTAGCTGTTTTTGCTCGTCAATATCAGTACAAGTGCCAAACCATTTGACGATCTGACCAGAGCTATCTTTAAGCGGGATACCTCGGACTAAATGCCAGTGATAAGTCCCGTCAGCGGCGCGGCGATAACGGTGTTCGATTTCGTAAGGCGTGCCATTTTGTAATGCAACTTGCCATAGTTGCGCCGATCTTTGCACGTCGTCTGGATGCAATACAGTGCGCCAACCATAGCCTAGTGTTTGTTCTAGGGTGAGTCCTGTATAATCGTGCCAACGCTGATTGACATAATCGGCTAAGCCGTCAGCGGCACACGTCCACACGAGTTGGGGAATCGCATCTGCCAAACAGCGAAACCATTCTTCGCTCTCTCGCAAAGCGACTTCCATCCGTCGGCGATCGCTCAAGTCTAAAATAAAGCAAATCCATGTCAAGGGCGATCGCTCTAAAATTGCCGCACCAATTAAAATTGGCACTCGCGTACCGTCTTGGCGAATGTATTCCTTTTCAAACGGAGTACAAACCCCAGAAGATATTGACTCTGCTATCCCTTGTCGATCCAGATCGCTATATTCGGCAGGTGTCATTTTTTGCCAGTGTAGCTTTCCTACCTGCAACTCTTGGCGCGAATAGCCTACCATTTCTAAAAAGATATCGTTGGCATTAATAATTTTCTGTTCATCTGCCCAAATAATGCCGATAATATTCGACTCAAATAAGCGCCGAAATTTGGCTTCACTTTGTTGTAGTGCTGTTTCTGCGCGTTTGCGATCGCTAATATTGACCGTACTACCTACAGCGCGGATCGGTTGACCCGAACTATCTCTGATAATAATTCCTCGATCTAGTACGTAGTCGTATTCGTTATTTTTGTTGCGGACGCGATATTCTGCTGTATAAAAGTCTTTGTGCGCCAACGTTGCAGCTATTTCTGCTTGTCCCTCTCGCAAATCGTCTGGATGAATCAAATTCAGCCACCACTGTCTTGTAGGTTCTGCTTCTGCTAAGGAATAACCTAAAATTCGCGTCAATCCCTCACTTCGGGTGACAATATTCTGCTGGATATCCCAGTCGTAGATTAAGCAGTTGACTGCCCTTGCTGCTAACTCAAACCGCTCGTTCGCTTGGCTTAACTCTTCCTCTAGTTGCTTGCGGGCAGTAATATCTTGAGCTGTGCCTAAAATTTGGTGGGGCAAGTTATCTACTGTTTTTCTAAATACAACCTCTCGTCCCCACAACCAGCGCCATTCTCCGTTAGCATGACGCATTCGATACTCTGTTTCAATGACTTCCCCCGCTTGAGCAAAGTGAAATCGTTCTAGCAGCGCGGGTAAGCGAGCTAAATCTTCTGGATGCATTAGCTGTCGCAATAAAGCCGTTCCCATCGCTTGAATCTGTTGGGGCGTGTAGCCGAGAATTTCTGTGACTTGGCGGTTGACATAGACATTGCGTTGCTCGATTAAGTCGTATAAATACAACAAGCCTGGAGTTGTGTCAGCAATTTGTTGAATAAACTGCTGTTTTTCCGACAATTGTTCTTCCTGTCGCTTAGATTGAGTAATATCGCGCCATGAGGCAACGAAACCATCACCTAACTTAGTGGCGCGGATATCAAAGACCCTAGTAGGATATTGACTGCTGGAGGTATCTGCATAAATGTAGTGCGTTTTCAATAAAGGGTTGCCTGTTTCTACTACCTGGCAGTATTGCTCAAATAACTCGCTGTCTTGATGTGCGGGAAAGATTTCGCATAACTGCTTGCCTAACTGTTGAGCTTTTGTCATCTGGTTAATTTCGCAAGCAGCAGCATTGACGTAATCGATGCGAAAATCGACGATTTTTCCCGACTCATTCCGCATGGCAGCATAAATGCCAAAACAGTCGAGCATATTTTCTACCGAAGTACGAAACCTGTCTTCGTCTAGTTCTAGGAGCGATCGCGTTTGAGCTAGAATGCAACGAACAACATCTTGCAAGCTTTCAGGAGTCGTTTCTGTTTTAATTAAATAGTCAGCCGCACCGCTTTTGAACGCTCGAACGGCAACAGATTCGCTGCCATAGCGCGTTAGCATCACGACTGGTAAGGTTTTACCAGTTAAAGACCGATCGGTTAAAGACTGCAAGCGGCGGATAAATTCTAACCCATCCAAATCGGGAAGTCGAAATTCTACCAATACCAGATCTGGCAATAATTGCTGGCATAATTCCAGTCCTTGCTGTCCAGAAGCCGCGACTAAAATTTGCAACTGTAGCTTGTCGTTAGCTAACTTGTTGTCGGCGAGTAAGTATTGACAATAGGTATCTCGATCTGCATGGCAACCGTCAACGAGAAGTATAGTCGATCGCTGTATCATCACTTGCCATTCACCTGCGTAGCGCAGATTTTGGTTTTTGCTGAATTTATTTTAAAGATTTTTCCCATATCTAAGCCAATCGTCCGCTTATTTGCGGCTGGAAGCGATCGCACAAGTGCAAAATTGTAATTTAAGCATGTAAGTTCCCTAGCTGAGCCGATAGGCTTGAGGAGACAGTCTTGTATGTTGGCGATCGTTCAGAACTTGTTTTCTGGTAAGTTGACTTTCTGACCAAATGCCGCGAGCGAAACTTGCATGGAGTATCTTGCTCCTAAAGATCTGAGTTTGAGAGGCGATAAAGTGCGACTCGTTGTAATTTAAAAATTTACGAAGAAGGAGACAGAAGCCAGAAGTCAGGAGTCAGGAGAATAAAAAAACTTTAGTTATGGGTTTAATGCCCGTTAAAAAGCAACAATTATGTTGAGATACGTAGTACAAGACGTTGCAGCAGCTCACTTGGACAATCCCATGTATTTATACATGGGTTACTTCTGACTCCTGACTCCTGACTCCTGACTCCTTTGAAATTAAAAATTTGCAGCAAGATTTTAATAGTCGCGCAAGGTTTGAGTAGTTTGAAATGATGAAATTTTCATAAATTATAACCGTTTGCGAGTTTTACATCGAAGTAGCAGTGCAATGGTTGCGAAAACAATATCTAAATCGGGCATTGGCATAGAAGTTCGAGAATTCGTCAAACTTGCGGTTCCGCTAGCAGGCGCTCAAGTTGCCCAAGCCGCAGTCGGATTTGTAGACACTCTAATGATGGGGCATTTGGGCGCAGAAAGTCTTGCCGCAGGGGGATTAGCATCATCTGTGTTTCAGCTCGTCCTGAATACAGCCAGTGGAGTTGTGATGTCTGTCAGTCCTCTAGTCGCCGAGGCGTATGGCGCAGGTCGAAAAACGCAGGTCGAGCAAATTGCCCGACAAGGATTGTGGCTATCGTTGCTGCTTGGCATCCCGATGATGTTTGTCATCGGTCATCTGAATTTGGTGATGGTTCACCTAGGACAAGCCGAACGAACGGTGATGCTGGCAGATAGCTATCTCGATTACATTCTGTGGGGAATTTTCCCTGCATTAGGGTTTGCCATGCTCAGAGGTTATGTCTCTGCACTGTCACAAGCCCGCCCAGTCATGATAATTGTCTGTTTGGGAACGATCGCCAATATTACGGGCAATTATATTTTGGGCTACGGTAAGTTTGGCTTGCCGCGCATGGAGTTGGCAGGTTTGGGGTTAGCTAGCGGGTTGAGTTTTTGGGTCATGTTCCTAGCATTACTTCTTTATACCTGTAAAGATCGGACTTTGAAAGAGTACCAATTCTGGCGCAACTTGCAGCGGTTCAAGCCTCAAATTCTCAGGCGGTTAGTCGCGATTGGGGTGGCAATTGCAGTCACGATCGCCGTAGAGTATGGATTGTTCACGGTGGTCACGTTCTTTATGGGCGTGTTAGGCACTGAAATATTAGCAGCGCATCAGACTGTTTATCAGACCGTTTACCTGCTGTTCATGGTTCCACTGGGGATGTCTTATGCGGTAACAGTACGAGTGGGACAATGGATGGGACAGCAGGATCGACAAGCTACGAGACGAGCGGGGTATGTTAGCGTAGCCGCAGCAGGCTTGTTTATGGCACTGACGGCGATCGCGTTACTCCTATTTCGCCAACAAACGATCGGCATTTACTTGAATGTTAACGATCCAGCAGCGATCGCCGTGATAAATTTAGCCATGCCAATGCTAGCGATCGCCGCGTTAGCTCAGTTGTTGGACGGTATTCAACGGGTGGCGATGGGTGCATTGTACGGGCTTCAAGACACGCGCATCCCAATGCTATTGAGTTTGGCGACATTCTGGGGAGTTGGCTTAACCAGTGGTTATGTCTTAGGATTTCCCCTTGGGCTTGGAGGTGTGGGATTGTGGATCGGGCAATCGATTGGCGTAGCGGTTGCAGGGATAATTTTCCTCTGGCGCTTTCACCGCCTTACCTCTCGAAAAGGTTTTCTCGCGCTTAAATTCTATGTCCCGCCAGAAACTTAAGTTTCTGGCTAATAGCTCAAGTCTACTTTAGTAGACTAAAAATTATTTCTAGTCTTCTTGTAGAAAACTTTGGCTATGGCGATCGAAAGGCAAATGTTACAGCAGGCGCAAGCTTGAAAGATTTCTCCGTGGGCAGTAAGTTTTGAGTCTACTTTAGTAGACTTAAGCTATCAGCCAGGGAATTAATTCCCTGGTTACTCGCCAATGTCCTCATTCCAAAGTGAGGAATTTTTGGCAATAAAATCACCCATCATCCGCTTACACTCATACATATTCAAGTCAATCACCTCTACGCCGTGTGCTTCCATAAATTCTTTGGCTCCAGCGAAGTTAGCAGATTCAGCCGCAATTACTTTTTTAATCCCAAACTGTACGACTGCACCAGCACAGAGATAACAAGGCATTAATGTGGAATAGAGAGTTGTCCCTTTATAGCTACCAATTCTGCCTGCATTGCGAAGACAATCAATTTCTGCATGGGTGACGGGATCGCCGTCTTGCACTCGCTTGTTGTGTCCCTTACCAACAATTTTGCCTTCTTTTACCAACACCGAACCAATGGGGATACCACCTTCTGCTAAACCTTGTTGAGCTTCTGCGATCGCGGCTGTCATAAACTCATCTACTAAATCCATGCACTATTCTCCAATTTATGTCTAAACAACTCGTACTTCTGGATCATGACGGTGGTGTAGATGATTATCTAGCAACTATGCTACTAATGACGATGGATCGGGTTGAATGTCTCGGTATTGTCGTCACTCCTGCTGATTGTTACGTTAACGCCGCCGTCAGCGCCACTCGAAAAATTCTCGATCTGATGGGTGGCGATCGCATTCCGGTTGCAGCCAGTACCGTGCGCGGGATCAATCCTTTTCCCCGTCTCTATCGCCGCGATTCTTTGATTGTCGATTGTCTGCCCATTCTCAACCAGCAAGATACCATCCGCACGCCTTTAGTAGACCGGACTGGTCAAGAGTTTACGATTCAAGCCTTGCTGAATGCGCCAGAACCCGTGACTTTGATGGTAACTGGTCCTCTTACCACTGTTGCAGTTGCTTTAGATACAGCTCCAGAAATTGAAGCCAAAATTCAACGTATTGTCTGGATGGGTGGGGCGCTGAACGTGCCTGGTAATGTGGAAAAGAGTATCGAGGCGGGACAAGATGGTTCGGCGGAATGGAATGCTTACTGGGATGCCATTTCAGTCGATCGCGTTTGGCAAACCCAGATTCCAATTATTATCTGTCCGCTCGATTTAACAAACAACGTCCCAGTTACGCCTGCGATCGTGCAGCAAATGGGCAAACAGCGTCAATATCCGCTCTCTGACTTGGTAGGACAGTGCTACGCCCTAGTCATTCCTCAGGATTATTATTTTTGGGACGTGCTAGCTACAGCATATCTAGCTCGTCCAGAATTTTATCAATTGCGGGAATGGGAAACAACAATTATTACTACTGGTGTCAGTCAAGGACGCATCAAGATTCAACCTGGCGGGCGCAAAATTCAGGCAATGGATCGAGTCGATCGCGACAAGTTTTATGCTTATATTTTGCAGCAGTGGCAGAGATGAGGGGCTAGAGGCTAGGGACTAGGGGCTAGGGATAGCAGAGAGTAGCTACCAATTACCACTATCTTAAAAATGTATGAATTTATATAAAGATTTTTAACTCGAGCCTACTCCTAACGGACTAAGTAATAGTACTTGAAAGCTTAAGGTTAACTAATGTTAAGAAATAAATATTAATCTTGCATAAAAATCCCAAAAAATTTCATAATTATCTTTGATTAGACCTAAATTTGAGTTGTCGATCGGGAAGTGTCTAGGGCATTTAGCCTACTTGAAGTGCCTTCGATGGAAATCGCAATAGCTAAGAAGCAGTGCTGTCAGGTAATAGAAGGACAGTACGGTTGCTTTTCGTGTTGAGTTCGTAGGCTGCTTGAGTTTTCAAAAGTTGCCATCAATATCGTCGCCAGAAGCCAGGAGTGTTGGAAATGTTCGGTTCGATCAAAAAAATATTGAGTGGGATAGTAGCTTTCTTTCTCGGATTTTTCAGCAGCAAGAAGTCCTTGGAAGGTAAACCCGATAAATCTCGCAAGCGTAATGGTTATTTCCTAGAGCTAGAGGAAACGGAAGTGCCGAAAGAGTTAAAAGCTGTTGCCAAGTCAGTTGCTTCAGCAACTAACGAGGTTAAAGCTAAAGCAGCTGAAGCGACTAATGAGGTTAAAGCTAAAGCATCGGAACTCGTTTCTACCAAAGCACAGTCATCTAAACCAGAATCATCTAAAGCAGAGCCAGCTAAAGTAGAAAAGGCAAAAACAACTGATGCCCCTGCACCAGCTAAAGTAGAAGCGAAAAAAGCTGAGTCAACTAAGACAAAAGAACAGCCTGCCAAACCAGAAGTTGAGTTAATCCAAACTGCCGAAGGAGTGAAAGCTCAGGCTGTGAAGCCAGCTAAACCAGCTAAAACTATAGCCGAGCGCAATGGTAAGGCAGATCCTACGTTTGCGCCTAACTACCTGATTCCATCTGCTTCTAACAGTCGCCGTCGCCCAGGAGCAAACATGAGTTCGTTCTTAGATATGGCGCGCCAGGTTAAGACTCCTGGTTAGTAAGAGAGTAGAGACGTTCTAGAGAACGTCTCTTATTTCCCCCTTAACCCTTTCAAATAAGCTAACCCGCTGTAGAGATGAAATGCGGGGTCCCAATTAGAGGGTTCGCGGCGAAATAAGTGGATGTGAGATGGAAGCGGATCGAGGAAATCGCTCCGATCTAGTGCTGATTCGGCAAAAACGGTAAAATCAGACCAGACTTGAGCGTGGTAAAGCTTTTGGTCGAGAAAATTTTGTAAATGATTCCAGTTGATTCTGACAGTTGTTTGGTGATGTGCCTGTTGCTCAGAAATTTGTGGCTCGGAAAAAGAAATGCCGTTGTGGAACATATAACTACGATCGCACAGCCGGAGAATACAAGATTTGCTAGGCAAATGTAGATCGCAGACTTGGACGTAATCTTGAGTCTGGGTTTTGCGTTGCAGCTTGCCGCGTACATTCCGATCTACAACTTGCTCGAAAATGGGCAATAATCCCATGACTTTATGAGTTACTTCCAACCATGGAAAGCTGAGAAAACTCAATTCATCTGCTTCATTTTGACAAACAACGTTAGCTTCTGAAGCAGTTTCAAAATATTGCCCGTGAAAGATCCGGATCTGTTCGATTTCTGCGAAAGTTACCCAAAAACAGGGGATATCAGCAGCTAAAAGTTGTTGAACGAAAAATTGCAGTTCGCCGATTGCTCCTATGCGATACAACCGCCAACCGCGACTCGGTAGTTGAAGTCGAGCTGTATAGGGATCGACTTGCATAATCCGAGCTAAATTGCGAGCGGCTTCAGGTTTGCGATCGCTAGCAATTGGCTCTAGTACCAATACGCCTTTTTGTGTACGATCGGGATCGGCAGTGGCTTGGGCGATCGCTTCTTGGCGTTGTGCTTTTACTAGTATTTCAATCCGCTCTATACCTTGACGCGCTTGCGCCACAATTTTAGCGTGAACGTGACCCGAACTCAGTAATAGTTGCCGATAAATCTCTGCTGCTGCATCCAAGTTGCCAGATATTTCATCTAATCTACCTGAATAAAACTGTACCCAAGGCTCGGCGGCAGAATTCTGTTGCAGTTGTTGTAACAATTGAGCTGCGGTGTCATAATCTTGGCGTTCAAAAGCAGCAGTAATGAGTTCTAGCATCGATAGGGCAAGAGCGCAACTGTATTTATATTGCCCAAAGCGATCGCCCATATCGCCAAGTTTTGACTGGACCGTAGATGGCAGAAAAGAGTTCTTGATTCGTAGTTTGTAATTTGCGATCGCTAACTGCCATGTCTTCTAAACATCAAGATTGAAATGACATCTTGCAGTTTAGGCAGAGAGGATGAGGAAGTTGTGAAGAAGTCAGAAGTTAGAAGTCAGAAGTTGGAATTAAGTTCTTCCTCAGCTCTCTTTCTTGCCCTAGCTCCTAGCTCCCAGTCCCTAGTTAACTCACTAGCGATAATGCTAAACTGGATTCTGCCACTATTTGAGGAACTCCTACTTCCTGAAGTAGTGAAGCCCGATCGAACCACCCTAACAAATCATTTAGGACGTGGATCGATTTCAACATCTGGTAGGTAGATAGTCACCGAAAAATCGAACTTCAGGGGACACTACAATTGAATTAATGATTTTGAGGAAAGAGACAAGAATGACCCAAGTGCTTCTCGGAGAAAACGAAGGAATAGATTCGGCATTACGGCGGTTTAAGCGTCAAGTATCCAAGGCAGGGATCTTGGCAGATGTAAAATATCATCGTCACTTTGAAACACCCCAAGAGAAACGCAAGCGCAAAGCTGTTGCAGCTCGACGCAAGCGACGGATGAGATAAATAGAAATTTAATATATTTTTTAAATTGGTGACAAAGCTCAACCAGAGAAAAGGTAGCAAGTCACTGGAGCGAATAAATACTGAGAGAGGGATACAAAATGGGCGATCGCTAGTTATCTACAGCCTGTTTTGTATCCTTATCATTTGAGGCAAGATTGCGGTTGTTGTAGCGATTCATTGCCTGTGCTACGCCTTGCTTCAGGCTTAGTTCTACAGCTTCTAAAGTCATTTGCAGAACTTCAGCAACCAATGGGTTTTGGGCTGAGGAAAAACGTCCGAGTACGTAAGATATGGTAGATGAGTCTGCTTGATTAGAACTGCCTTGAGGTCTGCCAATGCCAATTCGCAAGCGGGGAAAGTTTTGCGTCCCTAAATGAGCGATCGCGCTTTTCATGCCGTTGTGTCCGCCAGCCGAACCGGATAAGCGGAGGCGAATTTTTCCCAAAGGCAAATCCATATCATCGTAAATTGCCAGCACCGATTCTGGTGGTAGCTTGTACCAATCGGTGACAGCGCGAATTGCCTGACCGGAGTTATTCATGTATGTCAAGGGTTTAAGCAGGCGGATTTTATCTGTATTACTTCTGCCTTCGCCAAATATACCCTGAAATTTCCGATGTTCTGCCAACGGAATCTGCCAAGCACGAGCGATCGCATCAACAGCAGCAAAGCCGATGTTATGACGGGTTTGGTCGTATTTCGGCTCTGGGTTTCCTAAACCGACAATCAGTTGCGGCACAACTACAATTCGATCGGGGGTTTTATTGAAATTTTGATTGGACGCGATCGCTTCTGTCATTACACCTATTGGTCTTGTATTAGTCAAACCTTCATCGGTCTAGCTTTGCTGTGTCGAAGAAGTTGTCGTATTGGGAACCGTTTCTTCTGATGCTGCTGGCGGAATTTGCTTTGGTTCTAGTTCAGCAGTCGTCTGCATTGCTTGTTCTATCTGTTCCGCTTCCCGCTTAAATTCCGATTGGAACTCGTTAGAAGCATCCTGAAAACTGCGAATTGCCTTACCTACACTCCGACCGATTTCCGGCAGCTTTTTCGGTCCAAAGACTAGCAACGCGACCACAAAAATTAGCGCCATTTCTGGCAATCCAATCCCGAAGACATTCATAAATTACCCTCCTGCAAAGTCTATTCCCCCAGTCTTAGTATAGGCTGCGAACCGTTATCAGTGACCAGTGACCAGTGACCAGTAAATTCTCACCGCACAAGAAGCACACCTGCTTCCTACACCCCACTCCCCACTCCCCACTCCCCAGTTACAAAAAAACCCAGAACAATTCTGGGTCAGGGATGAGATATTAAGTATTGTTAAATTTTCTCAGGTTTCTCTCTATTAACCACCGATACTAGTCCAGTTTGGGGCGATATCAGGTCTTTCAATCAGCAGCGATTGGTTATAGATTTGCAAGATGATTAGTAGAAAGACGAAAAATAATAGTATGAAAATTGCCATTACGGGAGTAGTTCCCCAACCAGGGGCAACTTTACCATACTCTGAGTTCAAGGGTCTGAGGATTTCTCCCAACCATGTCCGTTGTGCCATGACTCACCTATGCTAAATTGCGAAAGCATTTTTTAACGTTCTGTAATATTGTATAGGAAGAGTACTCATAATCTATCTCTATGATGGAACCCGCAACAGTTCTTAGCATTTCCTTAGCCGCTGTATTGATTGCCATTACTGGCTGGACAGTTTATACGTCTTTTGGACCTCCAGCAAAAGAGTTAAGAGATCCGTTTGAAGAACACGAAGATTAAGGAAGATTAAAAAAACTATAGATTTGTATAGTTGGCGGGCAGCAGGCAAGCTCCACAAGGGAAGCAAGCATGATGCCTACCATCGTATGCTGCGATCGCGGTTGACAAGTTTCCTTAAGACTTTAGTTTTAGAGTGACGATCTTCCACGGCAAAACAGTTTCAACGTGTTGACTAGAGCTAGGATCGTTAGCTAGAGGTCTTTCTAAAAGATCGAGACACTCGACTACGCTCAAGTTTAAGTCACCCTGTAAGTCTAGTTCGGCTGATTCACCGTGGCATTCATAGCACCGCAAAATTAGCTCGTGTGGGTTGTCTTCCGAAGGTTTAAATGCGATCGCAATTAAGTTATCGGCTGATAGGTTCAGGAAGCTAGCAGTAGCTGGCATCTTCCCTGATGTAGCTCTAGCAGGTAATAGTAAAGCTTGCAACGGTATATTTAGTTCGTACCCGTGTTTAACTGTATTTCCCTGTTGCCAAGTACCAGCATGGGGATAAAGCGCGTAGGTAAATTCATGTAAGCCTCGGTCTGCTTCAGGATCGGGCCATACTGGACTGCGTAATAAAGTTAGACGCAACTGATTTGGTAGGCTGTCGTAGCCATATTTACAATCATTTAGCAGGCTCACGCCATAATCATCTGTACTAAGATCGGCCCAACGTAAAGCTGGGACTTCCCATTTTGCCTTTTCTGCGGGGGTTTGGGGTTGAGTTGGTCGAGAAATTGCGCCGCAGGGAATTTCATAATTGGCGTAATCTGCTGTCACATTGAGGGGAAAAGCAGCTTTTACCATCACATGACGTTCTTGCCAGTCAACTCTAGTTTTGATTTTGAGGATGGGAGAACCCGCTGCTAAAATGTAATCTTGTGTAAACTCAGATTGACCGATTTTGCGGATTACTTGTATCCGATCGCGTAATTGTCCCTGCTCTCGATACTGAATATGCGTTAATTTAGCTGGTGGTAGAGGATATATGGCGTAATTCGGAGCGATATTCCATGCATCCCAATATTGTCCGCTGTCTTGGAAAGCTTGCAGTTGATTTCCTGCACCACTGAGGACTTCGCGCTGGTTTATTTTGTCAAAAACGCTAGATAAATCTCCCGTGTCTGAGTTTACAGCAACTAGTAAATACTCGTTTTCTAGAATATAGTCGCCTGAAAAAGTTTGAGAACTCGATCCCATGCGATCTATACAGGGACACAACCAATAGATGCGATAACCAACAGAAGGAATATCTTTGGCAAGAAAAGCAATTTGTCGAGTCGATGATTCGCGATCGCTAATAGATTCAGGAAGATAAGACTGTATTGTGTTTCCAGTTAAATCGCCGATCTGCCAGTCAGTATTTTGTAAGTTCGGAACCGTAATTTCAACAACTTGCGATCGCACCCAATTCAGCGAGTTAAACACCACGATTGGCTGTGCGTCAGGGTGGGGAGGTGAAGGAAAGTTAATTTGAGAAGCGATCGCGTGCAACGACCGATCTAAAATAGCTGTTGCCGTTTGTTCTGCTGCTTTCCATTCTCGATTAGCATCAACATAAACTTCAGGAATGGCGGAACCAGGCAAAATATCGTGAAATTGATTGAATAACACTTTTTTCCAAGCGTCTTCAATCTCTGCTTTGGGATAGTAAGCCTCAGCAGTTAGCATTGCTAAAGTTGCAAATAATTCTGCTTGATACAATAAGTCTTCGCAACGACGGTTAAATCGTTTTTGATCGGCATGAGACGTATAACAACCGCGATGGAATTCTAGATAAAGTTCGTCGTGCCAAATGGGAAAATGTAGAGATGTTGCCTGCAACGTCTCTACATTCCGAATTTCCTGCAAATACTCCTCGGCGGTGGTAAATTCTAATTCAGGAAAGAAGGGAGATTGTTGCCAGCGTCGCGCTACTTCGAGCATATCGCGGGTAGGTCCACCACCATGATCGCCAACCCCAGGCAACCACAGAGTTTGTTTTAATTGGGTTTTGGCTTCCCAGTCGCAAGCATAAGTTGCCATTTTCACCGGATCGATGCCTTCACCAATAGGCGCAGACATGAGGCTAAGTATATCTGTACCGTCAGGCGATCGCCACCAGAAGACTTCATGCGGGAACTGAGTGGTATCGTTCCAGCGTAGTTTTTGGGTGACGAAGTATTCCATCCCTCCCAAAACTAAAAATTGCGGTAGAGTGGCACAGAAGCCAAAACTATCGGGCAACCAAGCCACAGAAGAAATTTGACCAAATTTTGCTTGCACGTACCTCTGTCCGTACAATAGCTGCCTGACGATTGATTCTCCACTGACGGTATTGAGTTCTGGCTCTACCCATAAACCACCGACAATTTCCCAACGTCCAGTTTTGACTTGCTGTTGAATTGCTGTAAATAAATCGGGACGATGCTGTTCGATCCAGGCGTAGAGCGCCGGAGTAGAATGGCAAAAAGTCAGTTCGGGAAAGGCTTTTTGCAGGTGAAGAACGGAAGTAAACGTGCGCTGAGCCGCTTCCCAAGTTTCACTCACAGCCCATAACCAGGCTAAATCTAAGTGAGCGTGACCGAGCAGATAGATTTTTGAGTTTGGGTTGCACCTTTGGTGCGCTTCCAGCGCAACGTCGCGCCTTTGGTGCGCTTCCAGCGCAACGTGGATTTTGGATTGGAGATTTTGGCGTAGAGTTTGGAGCGATCGCCCAAATATGCTTCGATCTGATACAACCGACCAATCAATATGAGCGACAGAGGCAGCAAGAGTAGATAACTGTTCGGGAGTAAAATCTAGATATTTCTGGATAACAGCTAATTCATCCGCGACAAAACCTGGTTCTGGATCTTCTGGATCGTTTGATTCGTAAAGGCAAAGCGATCGCACTAAGGCTCCGTCGTCATGATTCGGACTCACCAGCCGCAAACTCAGGTTAAATTCTTCCCCAGGAGTGACGCTAGGACTGAGGAGTATTCTGGTTGCGCAATCGAATAAGTCACCCTCTTGTACGAGTTCGTCATTGACATAAATTTGTGCCAATTCCGCCCACCAAGTCAAAGCCAGCCGTAGCGATAACCCAACTAGAGGATAATCGTGTAACTGCGGCGGAACTACCAGCTTTTGTTGCAACCACACGACTTTTTTGCCCTTTTCCCAAGCGATATGTCCTTTGTTGTTAAGGGAACAGGGGGTTGGTAGGGACGCACATCTGTGCGTCCCTACTGAATTCTCTGACTCCAGCCAATTAGCCTGAAGATCGACTTGGCTACAGCAACGTAATTTGGCGATCGCCTCTGAAATTATCTCTAATGCTGGAGATGTAAAAGATGTCATAAATAGTGCTTAATTATAGAAACTATGGAAGCATCAATTATAAAAAGACTCTAGAGAATTGGTCAGAATCAATTTATTTAAGAGTTTCATTGGCAATTCATTTTACATAAGGAACTAATTCTCGATAAGATCGGTGCATCTCCTTCAGCATGAAGTTAGTAGCCTCAAGGATAAAATACTCATTAATTTTTTAGACTTTTCGTTTCATAATTTATAATTCCTCGTCCGCACTTCGTCTATGACTCCCGCTTCCTCCGATCGCTATCAAAGCAGACTGTTTAGATTTGTTTACAAGCAGTCGCGTCGCTTCACCCAGCAGTGCGATCGCGCTTGGCGCAATCTCCAATCTACTGCCATCTGGGTAGCATCTGTAGGACTATACCCTATATTTCTGCTGTTGCAATCTAGGCGCTCTACGGCAAATCAGGTAAATCAAGCTGTAGAAGAAACTCTGCGTCAGCTACCAGCCGAAGAGGAGAGCATTCAGGAGGAATCGCCAACAGTTGATACTCCGATTCAGCAAGTCTTACTGTATATTACGGGAGTCGCAGAAAGTCAAAAGTCAAAAGTTAAAAGTCAAAAACTAGGATTCAGGAATCAGGAGAAGACAAAGACCAATTCTTCTCACTCACAACTCCCCACTCACAACTCCCCACTCACAACTCCCCACTCACAACTCACTACTCACTCTATAAGAGGTATTGCCTCGCAGCTATCTAGCCGCAGTTTGGTGCTAGTCACAGCCCAAAATCAAACTTTAGATGTTCTCGATCCTCAACAGCAACAAGCATTACAAGAAGAGATAATCGCTGCTGTAGCTCAATACTGGCAATACCGCAGGCGACAGAATCAATCCCTAACCCCTAGCCCCCAGTCCCTAGCCCCTACTCCATGGCTAACTTCTCTAGACCATACCGTGGCTGAGGTAGAATCTCATCATCTCGTTCGAGTTAAATCGGCGGCGATCGCCTTTTATCAAAGTATTTTCTCTGCTAGCACCAATCTTTCTATCGCAGATCGCCCTGAATCGGAAGTTCGGGCTGAAGCACGCGGCAAAACCCACACTACCAGAATTCTCTCTCTAATTTGGGCGGCGATCGATTACTTTTTTGGCACGGGCGATCGCGCTATATCTCCTATGGCAGCTAGTAGCCGCAATGAAGTGACTTCCCGTTTTACAGGTACGATTCCGGCAAAGCCTAAATTTACCGCTACTCGCCCTAGTGCGCGACTTTCTGCTAGTAACAATTCAGTTGACGAAGATTTAGAAGATCCCTGGCTGAGTGCTAGCGATCTATTTGGAGCGGTTGCAACAACAAACGATCCCCCCAACCCACATTACAAAGGGGGGCAGCAGTCTATTCCACCAATTTCTAAACTTCAACATGCAAGCGAAAGAAGATCGCTTCCTAAGTCACAACAGGGGATGAGGAGAATCGGCGCTAGTGCAAAAACATCACTTCCCAATTCGCAAGGGGAGGGAATCGGATCTAGCAAAAAAATCTTGTCCCCCTTTATAAAGGGGGTTAGGGGGAGCGAATCTGGAACGAAAATTACTGCAATTCCCGTAACTGCAAAAGGCAAACAATCGCTGCAAAAAACTGAGACTAGCAATATTTCCAACTCGGCGACTAACAATTCGTCCGTGCAGCCAACACCAGACTGGATTGAAACACCTGCAACTTTGATGGGTTATGTCAAACACCCACTAGAGCAAATGTTGGCATGGCTCGATCGCGCCATGTTGTGGCTAGAAGAGGCTTTATTTAAGTTCTGGCAGTGGATGCAAAAAATGTGGCGTAAGTTTTAAATAACAAGCTTTAAATAAGTTTTCCTTCGACAAGTTTTTCTGAGATCGGCTTTCAAAGGGTGAGGCGATTCAGCGCGATCGCTCCCTACTTTTCCGACTCATCTTTTTCAAAAAACGTCCGCAATCGCTCTCGCCAACTACGCTCTTGCGCTTTACGCGATCGCCCTCTGTAGTTCCAATGTTCTATGGCTGGATGGACGTGCTTTGCGTCTGAGGAGGTATGAGAGAAGATCTGTAGCTGCGCCAACCACCAATGATAAAACTGAGGATATTTGACATCTTCCGTAGAGCAGTCCAACAGTTCCATTGCCCGTGCTTGTGGGGAGGCAGTCGTACCACCACTGTCATCTATTTCTTCCAGTAGCAGCATTGCCCGTTCTCTAATTTTGTGCTGAACGGTTGCGACCGATAGCTTGATGCACTCTGGGCAAATATCGCCTTGAATGAATCCTTCGTCATTGTGTAGGAGCGTGCGGACTTTGCCTGACTCAAACATGCGATCGCAGACGGTACAACGCAGGCGATGGGGGCATGAACTTAACTTTCGCTCCAGTCGAATCCTCATTGTAAGTTTTTACTCCATCAGTTTTAGTTGAGTCTAAGAGTGCAAAGACGAAATTAACCGATCTCTCCTCTATAAGTAATGAAATTTTGTAATTGGCATTAACAAAACTTCTATCTACAAAGTTCGTACTGATTAAGTAGTTACACTCAGGGGAACCATAGCATTTTTACAACGGTCTTCATGCCCTAACACTCGTACAATGTCTACCTTGGCTCTACTTTAAAAGTAAAAACCAGAATTGAGAGAATTGCGAAGCAAAATAGAGCATGTAGCTCTGCAAGGTTAACTTACTTCATCATAATTTTTAATGCACCTTAAGGACGAATTTTTATACTTAGTCAGTAAGTAGTAAATACTACCAGTGTCAAACAAAGTTCGGTTGGAGAGTATGCTTTGCTCAGCGTACTATCAAAGCCTAATTCCATTCTCTATATTGGTGTTGAAGATCGCTCAAAATGTAACGTTCTAATAATTATTTATTCATTTAGCTTCATAACTATAAGTGCGACTGCTCAAAGTTATATATTTGCTTTTGCTTTACACCAAAAATCATTGAGGAGTCATGAGGAGAACGTTGCGGTCAATGACAGCGTTGTTACCGCTGTTTTTGGCGTGGGAATTTTTTGGTATGACTGCGCCTGCTTTAGCCTCCGGTTTTGCGATTCTCGAACAAAGCGTGCGTGGTTTAGGTAGTGCTTTTTCCAACAGTGCGGCAGCTGATGATGCTAGCACGATCTTTTTCAACCCTGCTGGATTGACTCGCCTATCCAACAATTCTGCAATCGCCGCGACATACTACATAGCTCCTACAGCTTTGTTTCAAGATCGAGATTCGACAATTGCCACTGGCGCACCCCTGACGGGTGGAGAAGGTGGAGATGGCGGCGTGAATATTGTTGTTCCCAACTTATACGCCGTTTGGAACGCTAGCGATCGCGTCACGCTGGGTTTAGGAGTGAATTCGCCTTTTGGTCTGAAGACAAGGTACGATCGCGACTGGGTGGGACGCTACCATGCCATAAATTCAGAATTGGTGACGATTAATATTAACCCCACTGTTGCCGCAAAACTCACCGATAACCTTTCTTTGGGTGCTGGAATTAACTTACAGTATGCCGAGGCAAAACTCTCAAATGCGATCGATTTCGGTTTGATTGGTGCTAGCAATAGATTGCGTACTGCGCCTCAATCAACTGATGGTTCTGTTGAGCTAGAAGGCGATGATTGGAGTTGGGGTTATAACTTGGGGTTACTCTACGAACCGGATCGAAGGACGCGCCTCGGCTTGGCTTATCGTTCGGCGATTACCCACGATTTAGAAGGTGAAGCCAATTTTAACGTACCTGGGGCAGTTTCGGCTTTAACTGCAACCGGACGATTTCAGGATGGCGGGATAGCAGCGGAATTAAACTTACCGGATACTCTATCTCTCCATGCTTATCATCAAATTAGTCCTCGCGTTGCACTTACAGGTGACGTAACTTGGACGAATTGGAGTCGGTTTGAAGAGTTGCGCGTCGCATTTGACAATCCAGTGGAACCCGATAACGTGCAGCCGGAGAATTGGCGGGACACGGTGCGCTATTCTTTAGGTGTTAATTATGCCTTGAGTTCAGCCTGGGAATTGCGTGCTGGGGTTGCTTACGATCCGAGTCCGGTAGATGATACATATAGATCGCCCCGCATTCCCGATAATAATCGGACTTGGTTAGCGATCGGTGCTAGTTTCAAGGCTTCTGATTCTATCAGTTTTGATATCGGTTACGCACATCTATTTGTTGATGATAGCAATATCGATTTATCTGGTAGTACCAGCGGTAATTTGCGGGGAAAAATTGATAGCGATGTCGATGTTGTAGGATTGCAACTAACGTGGAAATTCTGATCCTGTGGTGACAGCGATCGCCTTACGATTATGGCTTTTTAGCTAAAATTATATAGTCATCTAATACATAGTTCAAATTATGTTTAATTCCTAAATGTTTTTGAGCTAAATTTAGCATGTGCTTTTGAGTGGGTAAGTTTTCTTTAGCAAATTTTGCAAATAATTCAAATTTAATTGGTGTTCTTTTTCCAGTTGAAGTTGCATAATTGTACCACTCTAAATTCAACTCTAAATCTGCTAAAAACTGAGTAATGAGTTTAAGTTCTTGAGCAATATCTTCTGTTTGTGGTAAATTGTAAAGCTTAAATAATTTTCTACCTTGAACTATCAGTAAAACATATCCATCTTGTTTTAAACAAGTTGAAAAAATGTTTTTAAAAATTCGATAGGATTGCAGTCTTTGTGCTGAATCGGAAAAGAAACAATGAGAAATTACTATAAAATCAAAAAAACTTTCGGGAAAGCGTTGAGAATTTTCAATCTCTGAAAAAATGTCTGTTGTATCAAATCTAAAGTAAGAATTAGTCGCTATTGGCAAAATCTCCATGTACCTTCGCCAAAATTGTAAGCCTCTATACTGAAATGAAGATTGTTTTTCTAGAGAATGATAACAAATATGAGCTTGAGGTATTTGTAGCAAACTATCAAAAGATTGTAGTAGCAGAGCTAAACCATAAGCCATTGTAGCTGGACCAGCAGCAATATCAAGAATATTAATTTTAGCTGGCAATAAACCTGACTTATAAACTAAAAACCAAGCTATATAAGCACTATAGACGTTATTTAAAAAATATTTGATAAAGTAGACGTGAGGAGTTAAATCTAAATTGTAATTAGGATCTTTGCCATTTTTTAAACGATCGATATCATAACATGCCTCTTTGATAGCTTTTGTTAATTGAAGCGGAGATTTTTTTTCGAGTTCTTGTTTCAAGTATTCAACTAGCGTGAATTCAAATTCATCAAATAAATGCCGATCGATTCCGGTACACTGTAATTTATATTCATCATGCTGAATTAATTCAAATTGCTCTGAAATCGAATTAATTAATTGGAAGTTAGGTTGCAGCCGATAACTTTGAGGTTCATGAAAACGAGAACTTTGTTTAGTCTCTTCTAATTGTTGAGAAACTTGCTGTAACTGCTGTTGTAATGCTAATACTTCTTGCCTAGATTCAGAATTGACTTGTTCTAAGTATAATTTATCTCGAAAAAATTTTTCTAACCAAGTTAGTCTTGTGCCTGAATTTTGCCTATTTATTAATAATCGCTCCGCTAAATGAATATTACCTTGTTTCAAAGCGTTGCTAAATTGATAACTCTGCCACCAGCGATCGATAAAATCAATCATAACCAAATCCTGCTTGTCCTTCTTTAATTTCGATGTCAGGAAGCATAGTAATTAATTTATCCCTGAATAGTAAATAATTTAGTTTCTCGTTGTCATACCACCAAGCGTATTTTTTCGTAATTTCAAGTGCCTCTGGACGAGTTGATGCCACAAGAGTACGATTATGACTAGCGTGAAATTCCTGAATTACGACGCGATCGACAACTTGAACTTTACTAATTAAACTAAACATATCGGTTTCTAGAGTTGGTAATAAAGGTGTCATTGTCACAGAAAATCTGGTATCGTAATCTGCATTACAAGGCAAACTATGTTTTAAAATACCAATAGCCCTCAGACGAGCAAAAATACTAGGCGATCGCGGTTCAAAATCTCTTCTAACTTGTTCGCTACCTGTAGGTACGCTCATATTAATTCGCAAACGATGAAATTGCCGCAACAAATCGATATCTCTCGTAATCATTGGACTGCGAGTTTGGATAACTAACGTAGGTTGATATTTCACCATCACCTCTAACAAACAACGAGTTAGTTTTTCCTTCGCCTCAATTGGTTGATAGGGATCGGTAACGCTACTCATATAAATACTAGGAGGACGAGTAGAGTTTTTCTCGTACCATTTCTGCAACTCTTTCTTTAAAACTTCCGCCGCATTTTGTTTAACAATTACCCAATTACCCCAATCTTGACGCATCGGCGGATTAGGACTAAAAGCTACAGCATAACAGTAACTACAACCATACTGACATCCGCGATAGGAATTAAGAGTAAAGTCGTAAGCTGAAATAAATCCACTGGCTTTATTAAGGACAGATTGAGTATTTTTTGTATATATATTGACGTTACCAAATTTTTCCTTCACTAAAATTGTCGGCGTAGTTTCACAATAACATTCATATTTAGCTTGAGTTTTAGCCATAGTAAATAAGTCAAAAATTAAAAATTAGAATTTAAGTCTATATAAATTTACGTTAAAATTGCAAACAAAAAAACATAGAATTTAGATTCTCTAGTACAATCAAAACGTAAGGTGGGCAATGTTTACCTTAATATTAAAGCATCTGTCTTTTATGAACGCTCTAGGGTTGCTATCTAAGAAAACTATCACTCAGCTTTAGGAATATAAAAATTAGGTTCTCTAGAAATCTCTATGCCTAAACAAGTACTAAGTTCTTGCGCTAACCATTCCATTTCTGGTTCGCTCAAAATCGAATCACTCCACAACTCATATCTATTTCTTCCAATCCAAATATGTAGATAACGACGGTTTCCGTGATATCCGTAAATTAACTTTAAAGCCGTCACATCTTGTTTGCTTGCGTTTAAAACTTGGCGATATTTCCAGCCCAATATTTCATGAGTCAGAGTGACTTTTTGCTCGTTAATCTTGAACCTAGTCCGTTTGAATAAATATTTAATAATTCCCGACACTAAAACATAGTTACCGTACCAAAAGCCGCTCATGATGATTAAGGGTAACGGATACCCAATGTCAAAATGATAAAAAGCTATACCTGTTACAGGAACGAGCATTGAATTGTAAAAAATAGCAAAAGCTGTAGAAAACCCTACACCAAAATTCCATCCCTTTGCCGGAAGTAGAATTTCTAAACCATCTACTTTTCTATTTAGTGTAACTTTACTATCACTGGGTTGTTTGAATGTTGAAGCAACGATCTGAACGGACTGAGGCTGAATTAATTCTTGTAATGCATTTTCAGCAGAAGTAAAGCGACGTTCTAAACTAGGTTCGATCGCGCACTTTAACCACTGGGTAAATTCCCAACTGAGATTTACCAATGATTCAAACTGAATTCGTCCGTCTTTCTGTGGTAAATCTGCTGGATGCGTCCCCGTTACCAGGTAAACTAAAGTTGTACCCAAACTGTAAATATCGGAAGCAGGAACGGTGCGATCGCCAAATTGTTCTGGTGGCATATAACCATAAGTTCCCACTACTGTCATGGTTCCGCCTTCTTTTGCTGCTAAAGTTTGTACGGAACCAAAATCGACTAAATAAACTTGCCCAATACTATTACCAGAGCGATCGCCTAGTAAGATATTACTCGGTTTAATATCGCGATGAATGACTGGTGGCTGTCTCTTATGCAGGTAAGTTAAAATTTCCAAGACTGCTGTTGCTAGCTGTTTAACTTCTGCTTCATCAAAGTTACGTCCAGCTTTCAAATACTCCTCTAAAGATTTGGCAGCAATATAAGATTGTACTAAAGCGAAACCTCTGTTACCGTTATTGAATTCTAATTCAAAATAATCTAAATAGCGGGGAATTGCTGGATGAGAAATTGCTTGTAAGATTTTCGCTTCCCGTTCAAATAATTTCAGCGCATCCCACTCAAAATCGCTGGCGAAAGAGAGGAATTTTACCACTACTAATTCTTCTGTCTCTCTGTCACGCGCCAATAACGTGCGTCTACCAGCTTTTTTGGCTAGTTGTTGTATAATTTCGTACCGCGATGCTAGCACATTACCAGTCAGTGATTTTTTAAACTCACGCTCAGACATAAAATTCTAAGTGGTAATTCGGAAGTAAGAGTATATCTTAGTATCGGTGCTGTTTCCTTGAGTCTACCAATTGTAAGAGGAGACAGGAGACAAAAAACCTCCTGTCTCCTGTCTCCTGTCTCCTGTCTTCTTTTTGATTAACATAACTTAATATAAAAATAGAAGGGATTTATGTTGGCTGTATATCCATGCTAAGTAAGTTGACGGGCGATCGCAAATCGCGGATTGTGGTGGTAGGGGCTGGAATTGGTGGTTTAACGGCGGCGGCGCTACTTGCCCGTCGCGGCTACCAGGTTTTAGTGTTAGACCAGGCGATCGTTCCAGGAGGATGTGCATCGACTTTTAAACGCAAGGGATTTACGTTCGATGTCGGTGCGACGCAGGTGGCTGGTTTGGAACCAGGGGGAATTCACCACCGCATCTTTAGCGAATTAGAAATTGAGATCCCAGAGGCGACACCATGCGATCCTGCTTGTGCGGTATACTTGCCAGGAGAAACCCAACCGATAAACGTTTGGCGCGATCGGCAAAAATGGCAAACCGAAAGATCGAGACAATTTCCAGGTAGCGATCGCTTTTGGCAGTTAATAGATAGCTTATTCCAGGCGAGTTGGGCATTTCAAGCCCGCGATCCGGTTTTACCACCCCGTAACATTTGGGATTTGTGGCAACTGACACAAGCCGTTCGTCCAGGGACTTTAGTTACTTTACCTTACACCTTTTTGACCGTGGGCGACGCTTTGCGGGGTCATGGGTTGGAAGACGACTGGCGATTGCGGACATTTTTAGATTTGCAATTGAAACTCTACTCTCAGGTAGATGCAGAGGAAACAGCTTTACTCTATGCAGCGACGGCTTTAAGTGTGTCCCAAACACCCCAAGGATTGTCTCACCTCCACGGTAGTATGCAGGTGTTAAGCGATCGCTTGGTAGAAGCGTTAGAAAAGTATGGTGGGAAGTTGTTAATGCGCCAGACTGTAGAGAAAATTTTAGTTGAAAATGGCAAAGTAAAAGGCGTACTAGTTCGCGATCGCAAAACCAAAGAAGTACGGACGGAACCCACAGACGAGATTGTGGCTAACGTCACGGTACAAAACTTAGTCCAGTTATTGGGTAAAAATGCGCCTCCAGGTTACAAACAGCGTGTAGATAAGTTACCCGAAGCATCGGGGGCGTTTGTTGTCTATTTAGGCGTGGATGAAACAGCAATTCCACTTGGATGTCCGCCACACTTACAATTCCTGTACGATCGCAACGGATCGATTGGAGAAAATAACTCTTTATTTGTCTCTGTCAGTCGCCCTGGAGACGGACGCGCCCCAGAAGGACAAGGTACGATTATTGCCTCATCCTTTGTCGATCCGAAACCTTGGTGGTTGAGTCAAGATTATGAGGCGATGAAGCAGAAATTTACCCAGGAAGCGATCGCCCATTTGGGACAATTCTTCCACCTTACGCCAGAAACGATATTATACCAAGAAGCCGCGACACCACGCACGTTTGCGCGTTACACGGCGCGCGATCGCGGTGTAGTTGGCGGAATTGGTCAACGAGTCCCCACATTTGGACCTTTTGGGTTTGCCAACCGCACGCCGATTCAACATTTATGGTTAGTAGGCGACTCGACTCATCCAGGGGAGGGAACGGCTGGAGTGAGTTATTCAGCATTAACCGTAGTGCGGCAAATCGAGGCGACAAAATAAATTTTGATACTCAGGCGCGATCGCTCTGTTCTGAGCAGCGGTTAACATATGAAAGCGAGTAGCCCCTTCAGCCTGCTGCAAAAAATCGAGCATGACGAGCCAAAACGACTCAAATAACCGTAATAAAGCATCATCCCCGAACCCAGAGATTGTGACTCACTCTCAGTCATCGCTGGATCTAGATGGTTTTCAAGATACCGATATATCCAATGAGAATTTGGCAACTCAGCAAGCACTAGCAGCCATCGCCGCCCTTCAAAACCAACAAACACCATCAAACTTAGTCGTCAATCGTACTAGTTGGCGCACGGCGCATCCAAGGGCTTCTCTACTTACCTTAGTCGCGATCGCGCTGATTTGCGTCGGATTGTACTTCAATAACTTTTTGTGGATTGGCTGGGTAGGAACGCTGCTAGCGTTATTACTTTCGCTAGGGGTACTTTTACCTTGGACAATAAAAGCCGTAGCAGAAATATTTTCTCCTCTAGAGCGATCGCTCTTTGTGGCTGCTATTGGTCTAACTATCGCCTTAGTCGGCTTATTCCAATTTGCAAATATCGGTCGTGCCATCATCGATTGGGCGACTAAGTTAAACTGGGATGCGATCGGGGCATTAGGTGAGGTATTTGGCGCGTTAGGACAAATTTTAATTGCAGTGATTGCCGTCTACGTAGCTTGGCGACAATACGTAATTTCCAAAGACTTAACAATTCAACAAAACCTACTAACGGTACAGCAAAACTTAATTACTCAACAGCAGACAATCGATTCCTATTTTCAGGGCATTTCCGATTTAGTCTTAGATGAAGAGGGGATGTTAGAAGATTGGCCCCAAGAACGGGCGATCGCGGAAGGACGCACGGCTGCTATTTTCAGTAGCGTTGATGCTGGTGGTAAAGCCAAAATCATTCGCTTTTTATCCCAATCAAAATTACTAACCCCTTTACAGCGCGATTTTCGTTTAGGTAGAGCCATTCTCAACGGTGAAGGGGGTTACTCCGAAGACCGGAATTATGGCATCCGAGTGATCGACTTAGGCGTAATGTTAGCAAGAGCAGATCTTGCTCACACCGATTTGCGCTGGACGGATCTTTCAGAAGCTAATTTAATTGGGGCAAATCTCAACAACTGCGATTTAGTAAAAGCTAATCTTTCCCGCACTATTTTGTATGAGGCTCAATTAGTTAATGCCGATCTCAGAAGCACTCGTTTATTTTACGGCGATGTCCAAACCGCTACTCCCCGCAGTCGCAACATTCCTCCCAACTACGAAACAGGAGAACAAACGGGAGCAGTGATTGAAAATGCCGACTTTACCAATGCTCAGAGGATGTCTGAATCCTTGCATTATTACTGCTGCGCCTGGGGAGGCGAAAAAACAAGAGCCACCATTCCTGGTGGCTGCGAGGGGATTCCCAATAAATTGGGAAGATAAATGTAGAAACGTTACATGTAACGTCTCTACATTTAATTAACTAAAATGTTTGACAATCGCTTCAGCAAATTCAGAACATTTTAGCGGTTGAGCTGGAGGTTCCATCATTCGCGCTAAATCGTAGGTAACTTCACGATTGGCGATCGCGGCTCCAATTCCTTTTTTAATTAATTCCGCTGCTTCTTGCCAACCCATAAATTCCAACATCATTACGCCAGAAAGAATCACCGAACCAGGGTTAATTCGGTCGAGTCCGGCGTGTTTTGGGGCAGTGCCGTGGGTAGCTTCAAAAATGGCGCACTCATCGCCAATATTCGCTCCTGGTCCCATACCCAAACCGCCGACAACGGCTGCTGCGGCATCGGATAGGTAATCGCCATTCAAGTTCATCGTGGCAAGGATGGAATACTCGTCGGGTCGAGTTTGGATTTGCTGGAAAATACTATCGGCAATGCGATCGTTGACCATAATTTTCTTTTTCCACTGACCGTTGCCGTGAGTTTCCCAAATTTGGCTCAACACCACCTCGACTTCCTGACAAAATTGGGCTTTTTTATCAGCAGTCAAAGCATCGTAACCAGGTTCGAGCTGTCGGGCATTGTCTTCAGTAGTTATATCTGGTTTGTGTTCTTTGTTGCCAAGAATCCAAGATTCGCGTTCGGTGACGCATTCGTTGCGAAACTCAGTTGTTGCCAATTCGTAGCCCCAATCGCGGAAAGCGCCTTCGGTGTATTTCATAATATTGCCCTTATGTACCAAAGTCACCATTTGCTTATTTGGGGGCAGCCGTAAGGCGTGTTTGATGGCACGTCTGACCAAACGTTGGGAACCAGTTTTACTAATGGGCTTAATGCCGATGCCAGCATCGAGCGGAATGCGCTTTTTACCGTGTTCGGGGGTGGCGGGGATCAAATCTTCGTTGAGAATTTTAATCAGGCGATCGCCTATTTCGCTACCTTGTTTCCACTCAATCCCCAGATAAATATCTTCCGTATTTTCGCGATAGATGATAACATCCAGCTTTTCTGGGTTTTTGTGCGGTGAGGGCGTACCAGGGTAGTAGCGACAGGGACGAACACAGGCATACAGGTCGTTAATCTGCCGTAGCGCCACATTGAGCGATCGAATACCACCACCAATGGGTGTAGTTAGCGGACCCTTAATTGCTACGCCAAATTCTTGAATTGCCTGGAGTGTATCTTCGGGCAAATATTGATAAGTCCCGTATACCTCGCAGGCTTCATCCCCAGCGTAAACTTTAAACCAACTGATTTGCCGTTTGCCCTGATAGGCAGTTTGTACGGCAGCATCCATCACCTTTTGGGCGGCGGGCCAAATATCCACCCCCGTCCCATCTCCGCAAATGAAGGGGATAATTGGGCGATCGGGGACAATTGGTTCGCCATTACTGAAGGTAATTCGAGAACCAGTAGTAGGAGGCGTAATCTTCTCGTACATGGATTGCTACACCAGGAGACTAGAAAGTTTTATTTTGCCATCTGACGATGCTTCTATGGAACGGTAGCAGATTTTGTCGCGAGAAAATGTAGCCAGTTATCAGTTGTCAGTTATCAGTACAGACGTTACATGTAACGTCTGTACAAAGCGATCGGGGAACAGGGAACAGGAACCAACTACCAATTACCAATTACCGATGACTTCTCCGTAATATAGTTAGAATTAGCGATCGGTGCTGAATTTTGCGCGTTTCTAATGAGAGCATGACTAATCCAACCACCACATCAGATACTCCTATTGACTTTTCTGCTCTCCGCTTACAGCTTTCGTCTGGGTCGGAAAAAGTCCAACAACAACTCATTCAACAGCTAGCGGTGCTAGGCAATCCTGGCTTAGACGTGTTGATAGAATTTCTGCTACAACGCCGCGATCGCCCACCAACTTGGATTGATGGTAAAACATACCAAGTTCTATACCATTCTGAATCTGCCGCAGCCAGGGAATTTCTGCAATCTCATTTTCCTCATGGCGTTGTGACACTGCGATCGCAATCTAATATCGACTACAGCCCTTTACAACAATTGTTGATTCAAGGAGACTTCCAAGCAGCAGACCGCATAACTCTACAAAAACTTTGCGAACTTGCTGGAGCTTCAGCCGTACAGCGCAAGTGGCTATACTTTACGGAAGTAGAAAGTTTTCCGATTCCCGATCTGCAAACCGTCAATACTTTGTGGTTAGTCTATTCCGAGGGTAAATTTGGCTTTTCCGTGCAGCGAGAACTCTGGCTAGCTGTAGGCAAAAACTGGGAAAAGCTGTGGATGAAAATTGGCTGGAAAAACGGCAACACCTGGACGCGCTACCCTGATGGTTTTACCTGGAGTCTCGATGCTCCTGTAGGACACCTACCTTTATCAAATCAGCTACGCGGTAACCGCGCTATTGCTGCTCTATTTTCCCATCTAGCTTGGAAACAGTGAGCAGTTATTAGTTGTCAGTTACCAGTTATCAGTGGCTGGTAGCTAGATTCTTAATGTCTACTCACTACTCACTACTCACTACTCACTTTTTCAGCAAAATCTTTCTGCACCCAATTGTTGATCCTGAACGAAAATCGGGAATCTTAAGTCTAGTAGATATCCCTGAATCCAGGGTTAGATACAGCACAACATTGATGTTGCAGATACGATCGCTTTCTTGCAGTGTAAGGTGGGTTGGTAATGGTGGAGCCAGAAAACAAATTAGTGTATCGAGGGGATACTGGCGTAGATCCAATAGTAGATCGGCGCATGAAGGCGTTGTCGGAACTGGGCTTGTTGGCAGCTCAAACTACACCAGTATTTGAGGAAGCGACTCAAACCGCTGCCCACTTGCTAGAAGTGCCGATTTGTATTTTGGGGTTTTTAGACCGCGATCGCCACGTATTCAAATCTGCTGTAGGTTTGTCGCGTTTGGGGTTGATGAACCCATTAGCGCAGGAAAGACAGCTACCAATCCACGAATCTTTTTGTACCCAAGTGGTAGAAACAAGCCAAATCGTGAATGTTGGCGACACCCACACTCATCCTGCCTTCACTAACAGCGTATTAGTCCAGCGTTATGGTATCCGCGCTTATTTGGGAGTGCCATTGATCGACTCCTGCGGTTTATGCTTGGGTGCGATCGCCGTGATGGACTTAGAACCCCGTACTTTTAGCATCCAACAGATGAAATTTCTCGAACTCATGGCTCGTTGGAGCATGAGTGAATTCGAGCGCAATCGATTGCTGAAAATGCAGCAAATTGAGCCAATGGAACGGCAGGCAATTGAGATCGCACCGCAAGCGATCGCTCCGGTATCAAAAATTTCTTTCGCTGCTCCCACGACCTCACCAGAAGCCCTGTCAATTATCCAAGTTAAACTCAAACTGCTAGAGCAGTTAACCCAAGAACTCAGAACTCCCCTCACATCAATTCTGGGGATGGCAAATGTCGTCGGACGAGAAATCTACGGTCCTCTGACGACGAAACAGAAGGAATATCTCGAAATTATTCAAAATAGCGGTCGGTATCTCCTCTCTCTCGTGAATGAAGTTTCTCACCTAGGAGTTATAGAAGAATGTTCCGCCGCTCTCAACCTTACTACTGTCGATATCGAAATGCTTTGCCAGCAGGTACTCAATACCCTGGATGAGGTAGCTAAACGTAAAGAACAAAAACTGCGGCTATCGCTGGAACCTGCTAAAAGTCGTATGTGGGTACTAGATAAAGATAAGGTGAGACAGCTGGTGTATCATTTGATCTCGAGCATGATTCAAGCTGCTACAAGTGGTAGTGCGATTCGCATTCACATTTCCTATAAAGGCGACTCTACGGTTGATAAAGTTGGCGGGACACCCGATCGCAAAAACTATTTAAATTTAGCAATTTCAGTTTCCCATCCTTGGTTGGGAGAAGGATTAACCCCCGTCGATCCTTATTTAGGTCAAATTCCCGTACTTAATGGTTCTCATGCTGCAAGCGAGAGGCAAGAGACAAGAGGCAAGAGACTAACCCACGAAAATATTGATGGTGGGGAAGCAGACACGACAGAATTAGTCCATGTCAATAGCTTCAATCGCTCTTGTGAAAGCTTACGCCTCTTACTCAGCCGCGCTTTAGCAGAACTACACGGCGGTCAAATTGATATTTTAGGCACTCCAGAATCCGGTTATCGTTATGTCGTGAGTTTGCCAGAGCTGACACTAGCGCCAGCCAGTGCGGAAATTTAAACGGCAGCAGAGAAAATTTTAGATTTTAGATTAATCCAAAATCTAAAATCCAAAATCCTAATGGCGCTGCCAAACTTTAATATAGTCAATATCAAAATAGCTAGGGAATGGAGTCGAAGCATCTGGAGGGCTATTTGCCCACACTGGACCAACCGCCAAAGTAGCTAAAACATACATTGGCACTTGTGGAATATTCGCCATAATTGAGTAGCGCCGCCGCTCTACACCATCCACATACCAGATAATTTTGTCTGGTTCCCATAGCACGGCATAAGTGTGGTAGTCTTGCGAGAAATCAGTGTTACCCCAATACAAAGCTGAGTAAGCTGGCTTGCCTTTAGCATTTATATAGTGCAAGACCATTAGGAACTTTTGCATATTAGTACCAGCAAACTCCACAATATTTATTTCTGGAGGCCAGCTTCTATCTTCCGCACTTAACCAAAAGGTAGGCCACAAGCCTTTGCCTTTTGGAACCTTGGCGCGCGTTTCTACATAGCCGTACTGAAAGGCATACTTATTATGGGAAGAAACCATGCCGGAGGTGTATTTAAATGTTTGCATTCGTCCGGCATCATAGGCTTTTACGCTACGTTTTTGCACGCGCAAACGCAAAATGCCATTTTCTACTAGCACTTCATCTGGTTGAAACCATTGAATTTCCTGCGCTCCACCGTTAGTACATCCCGAGCCCCAAGCCCACCAATAGCAAGTACTCCACTTTAAAGGGTCGAGAGATGTACCCTCAAAATCATCTTTGAATACCTCTTGCCAGTTACCACTGGGGGGATCGGCTTTGACTACGGCTGGGCTAAATGCTGAGCTAAATAATATGGCGATGATGCCAAAAAGCAAAGTGGGTCGAACAGTTGGTAAAACAATTTTACGCGATCGCGATCTGTGTTTCATACGTGCAGAGTATTTGCCGATTTTTTGTTAATTGAAGAACAGCTTCATCGATTAATACTTAGCAATCGATTACCTGTCAAGAATTCGGTAATATTTTATATTGAATAAATATTTCATTTAGCAATGCGATCGAGCTGTTGACAAGGCTTTGCTTCGCTTTTTTAAGTATATTTTCTATCAAGTTTTGTCTTCTTTTTCGTAGGTAGAAGAGAGTCGGGAACGGATGAAACGGCGATCGCGAATTTTTAGAGATAATCGGCGATCGATTTGTTATTGTTGTCTATTGACTCATCTTGTGTATTAAGCTAGAGCGATAAAATCGTGGCTATACCAGTCAAGTCCGTGCAGGCGGACTGAAGACAGACTAATGAGACAGACTAACTCTCTATCCCGCAGCTTAGAATTATGAATTCAGCTTGGCAGCGATTGACTTTATCTAGTTTGCCGTTACAAGAATGGCGGCGTGCTAGCTACTTACACCGTTCCGTTGTCGGACTATTCGGTACTTGGCGACAGGGTAGCTGGTTGATGCAATGGTCGGACGCGCTAGCTGCTTTGTTAGTGAGTTTGGTGTTTGCGCTAGCCCCATTTGTCTCTAACGATTTGATCGGCGTGTTACTCTTTGCTGGTGGTAGCTTCTGGTTACTGCTAACTTTGACCGACGAGCGGCGCTACTCTTCAGATCGCGCTAGTACTCTGACTCCAATTCATTTGTTGGTATTGCTGTATTGGGGCATTTCTACAGCAGCTACGGCGCTATCACCTGTAAAAGCTGCTGCTTTCGTAGGTTGGCAGAAATTAACGTTATATTTGCTACTATTTGCCCTTGCTGCTAGAATTTTGCGATCGCCTCGCATTCGTTCGTGGCTGATTACTCTCTATCTCCACGTAGCACTGATTGTCAGCATTTACGGCTTACAACAGTGGTTTTATGGCGCGAATGCTTTGGCAACTTGGGTAGACGCTAAATCTAATCTCACCCGCATTACCCGCGTTTACAGCTATCTCGGCAATCCTAACCTGCTCGCTGGTTATCTACTGCCAGCAGTAGTCTTCAGTCTGGTGGCTGTCTTTGCTTGGCAGCGTTGGGTTCCCAAGTTACTAGCACTAACGATGTTCGGTGTCAATAGCGCCTGTCTCGTCCTCACTTTTAGTCGCGGTGGCTGGATGGGACTACTCGTAGCGATTTTTGCCGTGTTGGTGCTACTGGTGTATATGTTAAGCGTCCATTTACCCCCTTTCTGGCGTACTTGGTCGTTACCGATTCTGATTGGTGGCGTGGCGTTGGTGTTAGCAGGTGGGGTGTTGTTTGTCGAACCGATCCGCGATCGCTTTTTCAGTATCTTTGCCGGACGGGGTGACAGTAGCAACAATTTCCGCATCAACGTTTGGATTGCGGTAATTGAGATGATTAAAGACCGTCCGATTTTAGGAATTGGTCCTGGTAACACTGCCTTTAACAAAATTTATCCGCTCTACCAAATACCCCGTTACAATGCCCTAAGTGCCTACTCAATTTTGCTAGAAGTAGCCGTAGAAACTGGTTTGGTTGGTTTGGCTTGCTTGTTGTGGCTGCTTGTCGTCACCTTCAATTCAGGATTGCAACAGTTGCGTCGTCTGCGGCAAACTGGCAGTAGAGAAGCATTTTGGTTAATTGGGGCGATCGCGGCTTTACTAGGAACTCTAGTTCACAATATCGCCGATACTGTCTGGTATCGTCCTGAAATTAATACAATTTGGTGGTTCATGGTAGCGATTATTGCTAGTTATTATGCCGCTCCAGTGACGCGATCGGATCTTTTGGCTTCCGCTTGGGATCGCAGTTCGAGTAACTGATTCGATCCCCCCTAACCCCCCTTAAAAAGGGGGGAATTTGTTTTCGCCTCTTCAAGTCCCCCTTGTGAAGGGGGATTTAGGGGGATCTGTGCAGAATAATTAAAAATCAACAACAGCCGCCCTCTTTTCCCAAAAAGGCAGTAAAACAATACTGTAATACAACAGCAGGATGGGGAACCAGATCGTTTTGTTTTATCGTTGCCACATTTAAATTGCTGAAACTAGCTACTAGCAAAACTTTCAAAATCCAAAATCCAAAATCTAAAATCTAAAATGGGACAAGCTGTGGGAATGCAACTAATGGAGAGACTGCGCCTAGGTGCAGCGGTATTGACGGCAAAAACTGTAACTTTTGGAGTGCGATCGCTACGTCTGGGTGCGGCTAGCGTATTACCAGGAGAAATTGCCCGTCGATTGCAACCGAAGTTGTTACATTTACTCAGTTGTCAGGTGAAGCAGGGAGTCATCCTGATTGCTGGAACAAATGGCAAAACTACCACATCTTTGCTGTTACGCACGATGTTAGAACGCCAAGGTTGGCGGGTTGTCCACAACGCAACAGGGGCAAATTTAGAAAATGGTCTGATGACGGCGCTGTTGCAAAATACTAATCCCATCGGTACGCTGGATGCAGATTTTGCCATTTTGGAAGTAGATGAAAACATCGTCCCCAGAGTGTTAGCGCCGTTACAACCTCGGCTGATTTTGGGTTTAAACTTGTTTCGCGATCAATTAGATCGTTATGGGGAAGTCGATACAATAAGTCGGCGTTGGGGACAGGCGATCGCACCTTTACCACCAGAAACTATTATTGTTGCCAATGCTGACGATCCCACACTGGCTTACATGGGGCAACAACTAAACCAAAATGTCTTATTCTTTGGATTGAGCGAACCAGAACATTATTTGGATGAAATTCCCCATGCTGTAGACTCGATTTACTGTCCCAGTTGCGGCACTCGCCTGGTTTATGAAGGCGTGTATCTCTCGCATCAAGGAGATTATAAATGTCCTAGCTGTGGGTTTCACAAGCCAGCACTGGCGATCGACAGTCGAGAATGGGGACAAATTCTAATTGGGTTGTATAACAAATACAATACTCTAGCGGCGGTGTTAGCCGCACAGCAACTTGGTGTAGATGAGGCTATAATTCGCGATACTATTGCTAACTTTCAGGCAGCTTTCGGACGCGCTGAGGAGTTGCAGATTCGCGGTAAGCACGTCCGCATTCTCTTATCTAAAAATCCTGTAGGGATGAATGAGACAATTCGGGCGGTGAATCAAGCGGGAGGACAGACGAAACTAGTGGTGTTGAACGATCGCATTCCCGATGGTACTGATGTTTCGTGGATTTGGGATGTGGATATGGAGAAGTTAGTCGAACGAGGCGGTACTTTAGTAGTAAGTGGCGATCGCGTTTACGATATGGCTTTGCGTCTGCGTTACAGTCAGTCAGAGATAGATAACAAGATAAATTTGATTGTGAAGGAAGATTTAAAAGAGGCGATCGCTACTGCTTTAGCACAAACTCCCGCAAATGAGACATTACACATTTTGCCTACTTATTCTGCCATGTTGGAAGTGCGAGAAATTTTGACGGGAAGGAAGATTTTATAATAATTGGTAATTGGTAATTGGTAATTGGTAATTGATGGATGATTGACAACTGATATAGCGATTATGTCTTTATCTCAGTCAGAAAGAGATTTAGCTGCTGAAATTGATTTTGATGAATTTGTTGTAGAGGTAATTAAGCAAGAAAGTCAAGCGAAAATGCAAAAACTTCTGGTTGAGCGAGAAGTTTATCTCAAGGATAATGAATTGAATTGTTTAAATGAGTTTTTACCACAATACTATCTCGATTTTAACCAAGATATTTATGGCTCCTATAATTACGCAGGCAATCTTTTAGTTGAGGGATTATCTGTCAGCCTTCTTCCTGAAAAGAACCAGAGACAAGTGTTTTCCAAACTAAAGCAGTTTTTAACGGAGCAAGGCTATATCATAGTATTTACTGATTGGATGAGTAATAGTTTGTTAAACAAAGCTGTTATTAAAACTTTATGTTCTCTTTTCCGTCTAAATTTAGAAACTGCGATTTTCAAAGGGAATGACATGTTGGATCTTATCAAGATTTATCAAACTAATGGATGGAAGATCAATCGGAATGAAGAGGTTTCTCCGCGAGAGATCGTTCGTCAGTTAAAAATTTGGCAGGACATAAGTGAATTTGAAATTATATCTATTAGTAACAGTAATCTGATAATAGAATTTGCCGAGTTACCATTGGACGTAGTAAGTTTTGCCCAAAATGTTTATGAGTTTTGCCCAAAGTTACAAAATTCACAGAAAGTCATTCAGCAACTGAAAAAAAACAAAAGCCTTTATTTGTCGTGGGATTGAGATGATATGAACTTAGAAAACATGGAAATTACAATTGGCTGGTTGTATCCCACTTTAATGAGTACATATGGCGATCGCGGTAATGTTATTTGTATTCAACGTCGTTGTGAATGGCGTAATTGTACAGTAAATATCTTACCTTTAGATCGAGATTCTACAGCTAAAGATTTTTACCAAGTCGATTTACTTGTAGGTGGTGGCGCACAAGATAGACAGCAAGAAATTGTCATGCGCGACTTACGCGGTGCTAAAGCGGAGGCGTTGCGGGAAAAGATTGAAACTGGTACGCCAGGAATTTTTACTTGTGGTGCGCCGCAATTATTAGGACATTACTATGAACCAGGGGAAGGACAACGAATTGAGGGATTGGGTTTATTTGATTTTGTCTCTATCCATCCTGGTTTAAATGCACGGCGCTGTATTGGTAATTTAGTTATTGAGGTGACGGCTAAAAAGCTGGCGCAGGAATTAGTAGCAATGACGGGTTATCCACCTTATTTAATTGGATTTGAAAATCATGGCGGACGGACAAAGTTAAGTCAAGTGGAGGCGTTAGGAAGGGTAATATATGGCTTGGGAAATAACGGCGAAGATGGTACGGAAGGAGCATTTTATCAAAATGCGATCGCAACTTATTCTCACGGTCCCCTTTTGCCTAAAAATCCCTTTTTAGCTGATTGGATAATTCAAACTGCATTGAAACAAAAATATCAGGAAACAATTACGCTTTCACCTTTAGATGATACCTTAGCTAAGCAAGCAAGGGAAGCAATGTTTAAGAAATTGCGCGTGGATGTACCGACATTAGTTAAACAGTAGGGTGCGTTATTATTTAATTCACTCTATTAATCTAAAATTAAGCGCGATCGCTTGAATCTTTTGATAGCAATTAATAATAATCCAGCATCAACTGCTGTTAGAGTAACTAATATTACCAGAATTAACTGAGTCATATTAGTATTTGTTGCCGATTTTAAAAGATTCGTTTGTAAATGAGTTGGAATTAAACTCAAACTCAAAAGTGGAATCCAGGTTAAAGCTATAGAAACAAAGGCTAATTGTTGGGCTGCTTGTTTGACTGTAGGACTGCGAAGAGAGACAATTACACCTATACTTGCCATCGCTGTAGCTGTCAAAATTCCCAATCCCATTCCTGTTAAAGTTATTTCCGCTGGATAGAGAAGAATTTCTCCAGTGTTGTGAGTTAAATTAACTGAGATTAAACCTGTTAATAAAACTATTAATGTTAGCAAGAAACCGTAGCCAATAACTGTAATCACTTTGCCAAATAAAATTGCTATTTCTGATAAAGGACTTGCTAATAAAGTTTCTAAAGTATGGCGTTCTCTTTCTCCTGCAAAACTGTCAGCAATCAGCGCCATGACTGGTAGGGTTGGTAGCCACCCCCAATAGGCAATTGTAAATGGAGATTCTATCCAAAATGAACCAATTTGAATTGGCATGAGTAAGCCAAAGATTAATATTAAAGGTAGCCAACTGAGAATTGTTGTTTTGAGGCTACCGCGCTGAAATAGGAGTTCGCGCCATTCTTTCCATATAACAGTCCAAATATCGGTAATCATTATCCAAAATTGATAACTTGTTGCGCTGTTAAATTTAACTCTGGAAATAATTCCGATTTAATGCGATCGCTACCTTTATATTCTCTAACTTCGTACAATCCATCTACGAGTTGACAAACTGTAACTTTGGGAGATTCTGGAAAGCCTAGATCTTCAATAAAATCTACAATCCAATATTCCGGTACTTCAATTGCATTATAATCTCTACGCTTATAACGATGGTCAATTGCCACTGTTCCCGCGCTAACAACTTCCACAACTAATGGTGGAATCATTCCTACAGGTAAAACAGCTTCCGTTAGAGTATCTAAATATGCATCTTGTTCTAATGTTACTACCATCACATCTGGAATATAAGCAGTATCCTTTTTTCCATACTGGGGAATCCTTACGCCTGCACATCCTCTATAAGTCTCTAATTGTAAACTTAGCTGCTTAATTTCACTTCTATAAATGTCTTCTAAAAATCTCGCTATTTTACCATGTTGCGCTCGTCCTGTCGCCACAGGTACTAATTCTCCACGATGCAATTCATAGATAATATCTTGTGTTGCTTGGAAATTCAAATACTCTTCAAAAGTGACAGATTTAGCTAGAGTAGATTCCATAGAGATTCGTCTAATTGATTATCGACGCTTTCCCATTTGCTGGTGCTGGCTTTTTATACAAATCCGATTTTTTCTAAAAATTCTTCAAGTTCTTCTATAGGAACTTGAATAGTCTCTCCATTCTTGAGTCGAACGGTAAAAATAGCTCACTATTTCTCGAACTATTTCCCCATAGTATCATGCTTGCATGATACTATGGGAAGTCTACCAGATTATACCTGGTAGTAAGATAGGTATGATTTAGCTACTAGTGGCGCGATCGGTTAAGCGAGTTAACACTTGATTAGAACGCTCGACAAAAGATTTCATTCCTTCAGCATTAAATCCTTTTTGTGCCATCAATGCTAAGTCGTAAACGTGCTGACAAATTGAATTCGCTAATTCGGCGCTGGGTGACTGCCCTTCACCTTGTAAAATACTACCTTGGCTGAGGCTGACTAAGTTTTGAATCAACGGATGAGCTGTATTAACTAGTAGAATATGATCGTCGGGAAATTGTGCTTGTTGCTGTTGTACGAAAGCACTCATCTCTTGGATGCGACGCATATATTCTGGTAACAGTACCATTGCTGGCGGCGTACCTTGCGGATCGTCAGATTTTAATGCTTCGGTACGAATATTCAGCCTGGGTTTATTTAAGGCTTTTTCAAACAATTCCTTGATTGATTCGCTACGAGTTTTGTTTGTCGTCGGATCGACTATTTCGCTAGCTTTGTCTTTGTCGAGTAAGGTTTGATCTAAATCAGAATCAACGCGGGAGAATCTAACATCAGAATACTCTCTTTCTAAGAAAGAAATAAAGTGAGTATCGATGAAAGAATCCAAAAACAAAACTTCTAAACCCTGTTTTTTGTGCAGTTCGACATAAGTGGCTTGGGTAACTTCATCTGTGCAATAGTAAACGCGATTTTCGTGACGTTCTTTATTGCGTTCCAAGTATTCTTTCAGGGTGGTGTAGGGGGAGTGGGGAGTGGGGAGTGGGGAGTCGGGGGTAGATGCTGGTTGTACGTCTTGCCATGCATCTCCTTCTTCTGCTTGTACTTGGACAGCAGGTGTTTCACTTTTCGCCTCTTGACTCTTACCTTTTGCCTCATAAGTCGTACGATAAATGACAATATCTTCGACTTGTTTTTTGAATTTCTCGTCGTTGAGGGAACCAAATTTGACAAACGTACCTACATCTTGCCAAACTTTAATGTAATCTTCGCGATTATCGCGGTATAGTTCTTTAAGGCGATCGCCGACTTTACGAGAAATATAATCGGCAATTTTCCTTACCGTTCGATCTGTTTGTAAAGCACTGCGCGAGACGTTGAGGGGAATATCGGTACTGTCAATTACTCCCCGCATCGGTAGCAAGAATCGCGGGATAATTTCTTCGCAATGGTCGCTGACAAAGACTTGGTTGCAGAATAATTTAATTTGTCCTTGAGTGACATCCACATCCGGTCTGAGTTTGGGGAAATACAAAATCCCGTTGAGGATGAAAGGGTAATCGGTGTTGAGATGTACCCACAGCAGCGGTTCTTCCTGAAAAGGATACAGGTAGCGGTAAAATTCTAAATAATCTTCTTTGGTGAGATTATTTGTAGACTCCCGCCACGGCGCTTTTTGCTGGTTGATAACCTCGCCGTTTAGTTTGATGGGGACGGGAAGAAAATCGCAATATGTCTTGACAAGTTGCTTGATTCGTGATTCTTCCACATACTCCTGCTCGTCTTCCATTAGGTGCAGGGTAATCGTCGTACCGCGATCGCTACGGGACGAGTCTTCTAAAATAAACTCTGGGGAACCGTCACAACTCCAATGGACGGCTGACGCACCTGCTTGGTAGGACAGGGTATCGATTTCAACTTTTTGCGCCACCATAAAGGAAGAGTAGAAACCCAAGCCAAAATGACCGATAATCTGTTGGTCAGACTTCCCCTCGTACTTGTGAATAAACTCCTCCGCACTAGAGAAAGCCACTTGGTTGATATATTTCTTGACTTCATCTGCCGTCATCCCGATGCCATTATCGGAGATAGACAGAGTTTTGCGATCTTTGTCTATAGCAATTTGAATCTCTGGTTCGCCAATCTCGCCGGAATACTCCCCAGCACGGGACACCATTTTCAGCTTTTGGATGGCATCGACAGCATTAGAAATCAATTCCCGTAAGAAAACCTCATGGTCTGAGTAAAGAGATTTCTTGATAATGGGGAAAATATTCTCAGTGTGGATGCTGATTGTCCCTTGTTCCCGCATACTAAATCAGTGTTGTAGTGAGTGTGTTCTTTAATCAGGATCTTAATGGCTTAACCCCTGCGATCGCTCTTTACTTAACTAAAGATTTCCCCCAACCCCGATTCGGTTTACCCTACCTGTTTTTGTGTGGGGAGTGGGGAGTGGGGAATGGGGAGTGGGGAATGGGGAGTGGGGAATGGGGAGTGGGGAATGGGGAGTGGGGAATGGGGAGGGGGAGTGATAACTGATAACTGATAACTGATAACTGATAACTGATAACTGAATATCTGATATGACTCAAGATATGGAACGCGAATTTACCAGTCGCGAAGAATTGGTAGCTTACTTAAAAGAACAATTTCCCGCAGCCGCCAGCCGAGATGATAGCATCAGCGAGACTGTAGGGGGACGCAAAGCTGCGGAAAAAGCACTACAAACAATAGATCCCGTCCGCTACGCCAAAACGCGAAACTTTCTTACGGGCGCAGTGACTCGCCTCTCGCCTTATCTCCGCTATGGAGTTTTGAGTCTAGCGGAAGTGAAGAAATATGTCTTAAACAAAATTCAGCAGCCAAAGGAAGCAACAAAATTAATTAACGAACTGGGTTGGAGAGACTATTGGCAACGCTTGTACGTAAAATTAGGAAGCGGCATTTGGGAAGATCGAGAAGAGTACAAAACTGGTTACACTGCCAAAGAATACGCTGCCAAACTACCAGAGGATATTGCCACAGGCACGACAGGACGAGTTTGCATTGACAGTTTCAGCCAACAAATGCGTCAAACCGGATATTTGCACAACCACGCCCGTATGTGGATGGCTGCTTACATGGTGCATTGGCGGCGCATCCGCTGGCAAGTCGGGGCGATTTGGTTTCTCGAACACTTATTAGATGGAGATCCGGCGAGTAATAATATGTCTTGGCAGTGGGTAGCTAGTACGTTCAGTCACAAACCCTATTTCTTTAACCGCGAGAACTTGGAACGTCACACAGAGGGAGTTTACTGTCGCGCATGTCCCCTCTACGGTCATTGTGACTTTGAAGGCAGTTACGAACAAATCGAACAGCAATTGTTTCCCAAAGCAGAGTTTAATAAACAACCCAACAGTCAGAGTTGGCAACGCGAGAACAGGACAAGGGGACAAGGGAGACAAGGAAGAGTTAGCCACTAACAACTCTTCACTACTCACTACTCACTACTCACTACTCACTACCCAATGACCATGAACCAACCGATTATCTGGATACACGGAGATTGTTTGAGTCCGAATAGTCCTGCTTTACAAGAATATCCCAATTCGCCTGCAATTTGGGTTTGGGATGAGGCTTTGATTGAAGAGTGGCAGTTAAGTTTAAAGCGTATTACTTTTATCTATGAATGTTTGCTAGAGTTACCTGTAGTTATCAGGCGGGGGAATGTGGCAAAAGAAGTTATCGCTTTTGCTCAAGAACAAAATGCTAATTTAGTAGTGACAGCCGATAGTCCTAGTCCGAGATTTGAGGCAATTTGCGATGAAATCGAGCGATCGCTAAAACTAGAAGTTCTCGCAACCGAGCCATTTTTTGAGTATGATGGTTATATCGATTTAAAGCGGTTCTCTCGTTATTGGAAAGTAGCGGAAAGATACGTGTATGAATGAGTTTCTACAATATCACTTTCCACCCGTGAAAGTTACCCCTTGAATGAAATAGCGATTGAAAAAGGCATAAATCAACAGTGCGGGTAAAGTAAATACCATAGATGCAGCCATAATATAGTTCCAATAACTAATATATTGCCCTTTAAACGTATTCAAACCCAAGGGTAAAGTAAACATCTCTGGGGTGGAAATAATCATCAGCGGTGTTAAAAAGTTATTCCACGAACCTAAAAATATAAATATCGCCTGTGCTGCTAAAGCTGGTTTCGCCAAAGGTAAGACAACGTGAAAGAAAGTCTCTAAATAACCCAAGCCATCCAAAGCAGCAGCTTCTTCTAATTCCTTGGGGAAGTTAATAAAAAACTGTCGCATCATAAAGATAAAAGTTGCATTCACAATATTTGGCAAAATCAATCCCTGATATGAATTAAGCCAACCTAAAGCTTTGAGAATTAAAAAACTAGGAATCAGCGTGACTTGCGCTGGAACCATTAAAACTAATAAGATAATAAAAAATAAAATTTGATTCCCCTTGAATGGAATACGAGCAAGAGCATAACCCGCCATAGAGTTAAATAAAAGATTGAAAATAGTGACAACGCTAGCCACTACGACACTGTTAAAAAACCAACGTCCAAATAATGGTTCTTCTAGAAAAATTCTTTGATAATTTTCTAATGTAAACTTCTGCGGCACAAAGTTCAACCCCCCAGCAATGATTTCAGCCAACGGTTTAAACGAAGCAGAAAGCGCCCAAGCAAAAGGTAAAAAAGTTGCGATCGCATATAAGATTAGAACTACATATAAAATCGCTCCAACAAACTTCCTATTTTTATCTACATAACCTACAGAAAAGCTGCGCCTATATCTGCGTTCATCTGCGTTCATCTGCATTCCCAATTAAATTTTTTCCTCACGAAACCAATAACGCTGAACTAACGTCACAGTTGTAATTACCAAAGCCAACATCAAAGCTAGTGCTGCGGCATAACTCATATCCAAATTTCTAAAAGCATATTGATAAATTAACAGTACAAGTGTCAATGTAGAGTTATTTGGACCACCTGTACCGCGAGAAAAAATATAAGATTGGTCAAATAGTTGAAATGTACCAATAATTCCCATTACTATGACAAAAAAGGTGACTGATTTTAAGCTTGGTAGAGTAATATAAATTAGTTTATCCCACCAACTTGCCCCATCAATTGCAGCTGCTTCGTAGAGGCTTTCAGGAATATCTTGTAAAGCTGCTAGATAAATAACCATAAACAAGGGTGCTGTTGCCCAAATATTCATAATTGTAATTGCTTTTAGAGCCACATCAGGATCGCCAATCCAGTTGTAAGTTGGAAATCCTAAAATAGCTAAAACACTGTTTAATAAACCGTTGGAATTGTAGATCCATAAAAATATTAGTGTCAGTACGGCTGAAGATGTGATTGTCGGCATAAAAAAAATTATTCTAAACCAATTTTTACCTTTGATTTTAGTATTTAGAATTAAAGCTAAACTGAGGGCAATTATAGTTTGTGTGGGAACGACAATTGCTACATATTCAGCGGTATTTCTTAATGCAATCCATACGCGATCGTCATTGGCTAGGCGAATAAAGTTATTTAATCCGTTGAATCTGTAATTAAATTCTCCTAAAATTTGAATTTTATAAAAGGAGATAATTAGGGCAATGAGTATAGGTAAAATTGTAAATGTTCCTAGGATGAGGAGTGCGGGAGATATGAAGGTGTAGCCTGCTAAGATTTTTTGTTGTTGAGGGTTGATAAAGACTTTGTTAGGCATTTTGAGAGACTATTTATAATAGTTAATTTTTTATATATTTGAACGCAGATGTATTTTTCGTTGCAGGTTACGTAAATACTTTGTAAATATGATGTGTTATTAGCGATCCTACTTGGATAATGCTATTTCTTTGTTTGCTGTTTTTTGTGCTTGTTTCATGGCAGTTTCTAAAGGTTGTTCGCCAATGATGGCGCTGATAAATTGGTTATTGAAGTTGTTGAGAATAATTGGTAATTTTTCGTTTAATTGCCAAATTGTGGCGTATTCTACTGCGCTAATGAAGGGAGAATACAGAGGATTTTTGTTGTATTGTAGGGCGTTAGTGACAGATTTTCGGGTGGGAAATACGGAACCTTGATTTGTCCAAGCTTTCATTCCCTCTCGTCCTGTTAAATAAGAAATTAATTCCCACGCTGCTGCTTTATGTTTTGATTGGTGATTCATAACATAGGCAACTGTATAAGCCATCGTGCCTTTTTTACTATTAATTGTAGGAACTTCGGCAGTAGCATATTCAAGTTGGGGAAAAGTCTGCTTTAAATAAGGAATTAACCAAGGTCCGTCAATTACCATTGCTACTTTCTCTTGTCCGAACATTTCACCCGCTGAATTTGTCCCAACATCAGAAGGTTGAGCCGCCGATTTATCTAACCGATATTGGTCTACTAATAATTGTAGACCTTTTAAACTTTCTGGTGAAGCAAATGTTACTTCTCCATTTGAATTAGTTAACTCTCCTCCGAAAGCTTCAATAACAAAAACTTGACGCGCCAGTTCTGGAACTAATCCAAAACCATATTGTTCTGGTCTACCATCTCGATTTTTATCGATGGTTAACTTTCGAGCATATTCTCGTAATTGAGTCCAAGTTTGAGGTGGTTGAGATAAACCTACAAAGCGAAAAGCTTTCTTATTATAAAATAAGGCAAGAGTAGAATAATCTTTAGGTAAACCGTAAATTTTTTCGTCCTTTTCAAAAGCCTGGAGAAACTGAGGATAAAAATCTACCAAATTAAAACTTTCAGTAATATAACTATTAAGTGGTTCTAATACCCCTGGAAGCATAATTTCCGGCGCAGCAAAAGCTTCTAAATAAAAAACATCTGCGGCTGTCCCTCCAATCAGCCTTGTCTTCAACACATCCATATATTCATCAGCGATCGCCTCATATTGCATTTTGATGTGCGGATGTTTGGCTTCAAAATCTCTCAACACCTTTTGCAACAGTTGTTTTTCATTCAAGTTACTCCAACCGCTAAGACGTATAGTAACAACTCCAGATTGCTCTGACTGTCTAGCATAACTACAACTAGTAAAAAGTATAATGGCGATAAACAATATAGCTAAAGATAAAAAACTTCTTTTAAACATCACACCTTTCAAAACATTCGTATTTTATCTGCATCCATGAAATATCGAATTTTTGCTACATCTGCATCTATCTACAGGATGTAGTTATAGACTAAAATTTTGATAACCAAACTTAAAAATCAACTAGAAAAACTGGTGAAGTTGCTCGATCGCTGGCTAGCCAAAATCAAGTTTCTCGTTCTCCTACTAGTGGCAACTCTAATCTTAGTAGGATGTCAACCCACACCCATCTCGCCTGGGGTGACGAAAATTACGTTGTGGCAAGGGGTGAATCCGCCACCTAATCGTGACGTTTTGCAAACGTTAGTAGATAGATTCAATCGAGAACATCCTGACATTCAAGTAGAATCATTGTACGTCGGGCAAGCAGAACAACAGCTACCGAAAATTTTGGCAGCAGTAGTAGGAAATGCACCGCCAGATTTATTATGGTTCAACGCCACATTAACCGGACAGTTAGTAGAACTCGATGCAATTCGCCCTCTAGACGATCTGCTACAAACTTCGCCTGTCAAAGACGAGATCGATCGCAGCCTGTTTGCCACAATGGAATATCAAGGACATACTTGGTCTGTACCTTTTGGGGTAAACAACGTAGGCGTATTTTACCGTCCCAGCTTATTCAAAGCCGCAGGAATAACTCAATTACCGCAAACCTGGGAAGAATTGCGTCAAGTTGCGCGTCAATTAACCATCGACAAAGACGGAGACAAGCGGATCGACCAACACGGAATGTTTTTACCCTTGGGAAAAGGGGAATTTTGCGTATTTCTATGGCTACCGTTTTTGTGGAGTGGCGGCGGCGAATTAGCAAGTACCAACCCCCAACAGCCTGCTGATGTCAACATAGCACGAGACAAAGGCGCGATCGCCTCACTACAATTGTGGCGCGATCTAATCGAGGATGGTTCTGTGGTTCTATCTCTACCAGAACGCGGATTTGAGATCGATGCTTTCTTAGCTGGGAAAGTCGCAATGCAACTAACTGGTCCCTGGACATTGGGACAGTTCCAAACCACAGGAGTAGATTTTGGCGTATTTCCGATTCCTCAAGGCGATCGCCAAGCAACTGCGATCGGCGGAGAAAACTTATTTGTCTTTAAGTCTACACCCGAAAGGGAACGAGCGGCGCTGAAATTTGCCGAATATGTCGTAAGTGAAGCATTTCAGACTGATTGGGCAATTGGTACGGGATATTTGCCCGTTAATATGAAGTCGAGAGAAAGCGAGAAATATCAAGATTTCATCAAAAAACAGCCAGCAGTAGAAGTATTTTTAGCACAAGCAGAATACGGGCGATCGCGTCCGATTTTCCCTGGTTACAGTCGCCTATCAGAAAGTTTAGGCAGGGCGCTAGAATCGGTTTTGTTAGGCAAAAGTTCTCCTACAGAAGCATTACAGACAGCACAGCAAAGATTAGATTTGATCTTCAAGTGAGTAGTGAGTAGTGAGTAGTGAGTAGTGCGCGACAAATAACCAATAACCAATAACCAATAACCAACAACCAATAACCAATAACTAAAAATTGTTAAATCCAAAACAGTAAGCGATCGCGAATAAATGTTATTTGGGAATAACATTCATGTACGTGACTTGACTAGCGGGCGCTATTATGACCTTCTCAATCGTGGCTTGGGATTCGGCAACTCAAATGACTGGGGTGGCAGTAGCAACTAAGCATCTGGCTGTAGGGGCGCTTGTGCCTCATGCTAAGGCAACTGTGGGAGCGATCGCAACTCAGGGTCAAACTAACCCGCTATTGGGAATTTGCAGCTTGCAATTGCTAGAACATGGGGTTTCGCCGGAAGATACGTTGCAATTGTTGCTGCAAGACGATATCAATTGCCATCAGCGTCAGCTACACTTGGTAGATCGTCACGGACATACGGCAGCTTGGACGGGTGAAGATTGCGTCGGTTGGGCGGGACACTTGACATATCCCAACTTTTCTGTAGCAGGGAATATGTTGGTGGGCGAACAAGTCTTGGTAGCGATGGCAGATACCTATCAAGCCACAGCAGGAATGGAGTTTTGCGATCGCCTTTTACAAGCTTTGGAGGCTGGCGAGGCGGCTGGAGGAGACAAGCGGGGACGACAATCGGCGGCGTTGTATGTCGTGCATCAAGATGTATATCCATATCTGGATCTGCGTGTCGATCATCATGCGAATCCATTGGTAGAACTGCGCTATCTATTTGAAGAGTCGCGCCAAGATTATTATCAGTCGTTTCGGCAAACTATGCCTCCTCAGTGTCCTCGGACTACATTAACGGCGATCGCGAAGTATTTAGCTACTCCAATTAGGGAATCTTCAAGTTTGAATCGGGTGGATGCGCTGACTTCGGTCGGCGTAAATGTGACTAATTAAAGATTTTGTCACGCAAAGACGCAAAGGCGCAAAGATAAGACACGAAGGATGGGTGTGAGGTAATGCCTATACCCCGTACCCTACACCCTAAACCGCTACTGTGCGTGACTGACGCATGGATTGAACGAACTGGGCAAATAGATAATCTGCGTCGTGGGGACCTGGACTGGCTTCGGGGTGGTATTGGACTGAAAATAAGGGTAAGGATTTATGCCGTAACCCTGCTACAGTGCGATCGTTTAAGTTGAGATGAGTGATTTCGACTTCGGCAGGTAGGGAATCTGCATCAAGGGCGAAGCCGTGGTTCTGGCTGGTGATTTCTACCTGACGTTGTAAGCCAGCAGGTTGATTCAAACCGCGATGACCGAATTTCAGTTTAAAAGTTTCCGCCCCCAGCGCCCGACCTAAAATTTGATGTCCCATACAAATACCAAATATTGGTTTCTGGGCTGAAAGCAGGGCTTTTGTAGTTTCAAATCCTTCTGTCACGGCGGCGGGATCGCCAGGACCGTTGGAAAGGAATATCCCATCGGGATTGTATTTAAGAATCTCTTCTGGTGGCGTGTTAGCGGGAACGACAATGACGCGACAGCCATAACTAGCTAATCGCCGCAGAATATTCCGTTTGATGCCAAAGTCAATCGCAACAACTGTGAGAGTTTCGCCATCTGGGGCTACAGGTTTAAATTCCCATACAGAGTCAGTAGTTCCAGACCATTCATAAGCCTTAGATGTGGTAACTTCACTAACCAAGTTCAATCCTGCCATACTGGGGGCGGCGAGGACGAGTTGCAATAATTCTGCTTCGTCGAGAATTTCTGTAGAAATAGCCCCATTCATCGATCCCACTTCGCGGATCTTGCGGACTAAGGCACGGGTATCAATGCCATATATACCAGGGATATTGTGCTGTTTGAGATAGTCGGGCAAACTACCAGTAGCACGCCAGTTGCTAGGACGGTAACAAACATTTTTGGCGATCGCACCTTTCACTTGAGGGCGATCTGATTCTTCATCATCTGCATTTACGCCCGTGTTTCCCAATTCGGGATAGGTAAATGTGACGATTTGACCGCGATAACTGGGATCGGTTAATACTTCTTGATACCCAGTCATGCCAGTATTAAACACGACTTCGCCAACGGTAGTGCCAGCAGCACCAAAAGATAAACCGTGATAAGCAGTACCATCGGCAAGGATTAGCAGGGCGGGTTGAGTAGTCATAGTTAGGGGTTATTGGTTATTGGTTATTGGTTATTGGTCACTAGCCACTAGCCACTAGCCACTAGCTACTCTTTCGAGCTTCAATTAAACTAATGGCACGACTGACGCTTTCGGGGAGGACGACTACTAAACTACCACGGGATGCCATGTCGAGGGCGGTGTCGATCGCTCTTGTCTCGTCTAATATAGATTCGTAGCGACAGTCAGAACTAACTTGGCGAATGCCCTTTTCAATTAATGCTGCGGCATCGCCACGGGGACGACCGCGTGTATCGTCGTCTTCTTTGACAATGATAAAGTCGAACATTCGCGCGGCAAGTTTGCCTAACGTGATGAAGTCTTCGTCGCGGCGATCGCCTGGTCCACCCACTACGCCAATCCGTTCTCCCTTCCAGTTGCGGACAAAGCTACCTAGTGCCTCGTAGCTGTGGGGATTGTGGGCGTAGTCTACTAAGGCGTGGTAGTCGCCTAGCTCGAATAAGTTCATTCTACCTGGAGTTTGACTGGTAGAAGGCTGAAATGTCTGCAATCCTGCTTGAATCTGACTCAAGGGAATTCTTTGGGTAAATGCTGCTAAACTTGCAGCTAAGGCATTGGCGATCGCAAAGCTGGCGCGTCCGCCCATCGTCAGCGGTACGTTTACTGACTGTTCTAGTCGCAGTTTTATGTCACCTTGCAATATTGACAAATAACCGCTTTCATGCACCGCGGCTAAACCACCATGTCGAGCGTGTTCTCTAATAATAGGATTATCTGGATTGAGCGAGAAGTAAGCAACTTGAGCCTTCACCCGTTTTGCCATTGCCGCAACTAAAGGATCGTCAGCGTTGAGAATAGCATAGCCGTGGGGAAATACCGTTTCTGCAACTACACTCTTGAGATGCGCGAGTTGTTCGACTGTATTAATATCGCCAATTCCTAAGTGGTCGGCAGCAACATTTAAGACAATTCCGACATCGCAAGCATTAAAACCCAAACCAGAGCGCAAAATTCCGCCTCTGGCTGCTTCTAATACGGCAACTTCTACTGTAGGGTCTTGCAGAATTAATTGGGCGCTTTGGGGACCTGTATTATCGCCTTTATTGACTAAACACTCGCCAATATACGTCCCATCGGTGGTGGTATAGCCGACAGTTTTACCCGTCTGCTTGACGATGTGGGCAAGTAAGCGCGTAGTTGTAGTTTTGCCATTGGTTCCGGTGACGGCAAGAATGGGAACGCGGCTAGATTTACCAGGAGGAAATAGCATATCCACGACTGCCCCCGCGACATCGCGAGGTTTACCCTGGCTGGGATGGGTATGCATCCGAAAACCAGGTGCGGCATTTACTTCTACCACTACGCCACCCACTTCTCGCAAAGGACGGCTAATATCTGGAGTCACGATATCGATTCCGGCAATATCTATACCGATAATTGTTGCCACCCGTTGCGCTAGCCAGATATTTTCAGGGTGAATTTCATCGGTGCGATCGCACGCAATCCCACCCGTACTTAAGTTTGCCGTGGCTCGCAGATAGCAAATTTCGCCTCGTTCTGGAATGCTATTTAAAGTGTAGCCTTGTTGTGCCAGGAGGCGATCGCTGTTGCGATTCAGTTGAATGCGAGTGAGAATATTATCGTGTCCGTCGCCACGATGCGGGTCTTGATTGATAATCTCGATCAATTCCTTAATCGTCCTGCTACCATCTCCCACTATATGGGCAGGAATGCGCTCGGCAACTGCAACAACTTTACCATCAACGACAACTACCCGATGGTCGCGCCCTTGATAGTAGCGTTCGACAATAACAGAGCGAGAAACTGCTTTTGCCTCATCGTAGGCTGCTGCTGCGGCTTCCCAGGTTTGAATATTGAGCGAAATCCCTCTACCGTGGTTGCCATCTAGCGGCTTAATAACAACAGGATAACCGCCAACAGAGGCGATCGCATCTTCTAATTCGTCAAAATAATTAATTACCGTACCTTTAGGAACGGGTACGCCAGCATTATTTAAAATCTGTTTCGTGGCTTCTTTATCAGAGGCAAGTTCGACACCTAAAATTCCCGTGTTTCCGCTTAAAGTTGCTTGTATGCGTTTTTGCCGTTTGCCGTAGCCGAGTTGAATTAAATAACGTGCGCCAAGTTGCATCCAAGGAATGTCTCGCGCCTCTGCTGCTTTAATAATTGCTTCTGTACTCGGACCCAAAGCCGCCTCTTGGTGGAGTGCTTTGAGATCTTGGATATCTTGTTCTAACTCTGATTTGGGATAGTATCCCATCTCCACAATACTTTGACACAGCCTCACAGCTGCACGGGCTGCATAGCATCCTGCTTTCTCGTTCTCGTACTCAAACACGACATGATAAACACCAGGAGTAGCCGTTTCGCGAGTGCGTCCGAAGCCTGCTGGCATTCCTGCTAGTTCTTGCAATTCTAAAGCAACGTGTTCGACTATGTGACCCATCATCGTGCCTTCCCGTACCCGCATCAGAAAGCCACCGCGACAGCCAGGAGAACAGAAATGTCCATCCAAGCTGGGTAATGCCTCAACTAAACCTTGGTAAAAACCTGGAATTTCATTAGATGGTTTCTCTGCCAATTCTTGTAGGTCTAGCTGCATCGCAACTAGTTGATGGCGGCGAATGCTCCAATAGTTCGGACCTCGTAGTGTCTGGACTTTGAGAATTCTCATCCTAATTAATTCCTCCTAAGTAATTTGCGGTGATTGGTAATTGGTAATTGGTAATTGGTAATTGGTTTGTGTTTTACTACTCACTACTCACTACTCACTACTCACTACTCACTGTCATTATTGACAATCTTGCAACCAGCAGCTTTCTAAATATTGAATGCAATCTCGCTCCCAAGACCGCTCTAGTTGCTGCGTCCAATAAAAATTCCAGGACTGGTCTAGCAAATAAAAATTACAATTGTCGTACAAATAGTCTTCTAGTTGCTGTGAGATATCTTGCTGCCAACATTTTTCTAAATAGCTAATTTGGTATGAATACCAAAAACTAGTAGGGCTGAGTATAACCTCGTCTAGAGAGCCAAAAAATAGTTGTTGAAGATATAAACGAATAGGAAATTTAAATTTATAGCTTGTAAATTTATAATTCCAGCCTGAATTCATATGGCTTATCTTCCTTGACATGCGATCGCGCAGTTTGGATATTGTTCATCAAACCTGTAATTTGTAGCTTTTGGCTTAAATTAGTTTTGAGTTTAAGCAAAAGATGTGAAGGATTTGTGAACGATCGCGCTGTTCTTCGGGAGTCGGGAGTCGGGAGTCGGGGACAACGGGAGTGGGGGACAAGGGGAACCAACAACTATCAACCAATAACAAATAACAAATAACAAATAACAAATAACCAATTACCCATCACCAACTTTTCTCTCTGCTATTCGTAACTTAGCCGAGCGAGAACGAGGATTTTGAGCTAGTTCATCTGTTTGGGGAACGAGCGGCTTTTTAGTGATAATTTGTAATAGCTCAGACGAGCGGAAGGCATTTTTGACAATCCGATCTTCTAAACTGTGAAAACTAATAACGGCAATTCTTCCCCCTGACTTAAGCCATTGAGGTGCTAGTTGTAGGAAGTTTTCAAGACTCGTTAGTTCGTCATTTACGACGATTCGCAATGCCTGAAACACGCGGGTAGCGGGGTGGATCGATTTTTGGCGCGCTGGAGAGCGCGATTTCCCGTGACGATATGCTGAAGGAACCGCAGCAGCGATCGCCCCAGCTAGTTCTGTAGTGGTATAGAACGGGCGTTTTTCTACGATCCGCCGTGCAATCCGGCGTGAATATCTTTCCTCGCCGTAGTGAAAGAAAATATCTGCCAGTTTTTTTTCATCCCAAGTGTTGATTGCTTCTGCTGCTGTCAGCGATTGGCGATCGTCCATTCGCATATCTAGAGGCGCTTCGTGGCGAAAACTAAAACCTCTGGTAGCTGTATCGAATTGATAAGAACTTACGCCTAGATCGGCAATAATCCCGTCAAAAGTCGCGTCTTCGGGGGTATAAGTAGCGAAATTACTGCGGACAAATTGTAAGCGATCGCCAAATTCTGCTAGTTGAGTTTGCGCCGCCGCGATCGCGGCTGCATCGCGATCGACTGCTATCAGCTTCACATCGGGCGCAGCCTGCAAAATTAGCCGACTATGACCCCCACCACCGACAGTAGCATCTAGATAGTGTCCCCCCGCCTGTATTGTCAAACCAGCAATTAATTCTCGGCTCAATACTGGAATGTGGCTGAATGCATCTGCTGCATTTGCTGCTAATACATCTGATTCTAATGCGTCTGGTTCTAGCGGTGAAGAGGTAAGGTTCATCTGGGAGTTGTTAGCTGGATATGTTTTTGTTTTAGCTTGGTGTAGATCGCCGCTCCCTCTATTTTGCCGACTTTTTTCTCTAGGTCGCGAGAACCATCATTTCAACTGACGACTTTTCTTTTATCCTCTTACCCTAGCCCCTAGTCTCTAGCCCCTAGCCCCTTCTATACCAGCAGTTGCCAAAGTCTATGAATACTCAGTCGTATATAAAACTTTTTCGGAGCCGTCAATTCTTATAATTATTAAAGAAACGCAATCAAAGCGGCTATAAGTTAGCGGTTAGCAGTCAGCGATCGTTGATAACTGATAACTGATAACTGACAACTGATAACTGATAACTGACAACTGTTTGCCCAAGGAGCGATCGCTAAACATATGGCAAGGATAGAAACCAGAACAGAACCCATGGTACTCAACATGGGTCCGCATCACCCCTCCATGCATGGCGTGATGCGGTTGATTGTGACTCTGGATGGCGAAGATGTGGTCGATTGCGAACCCGTCATCGGCTACCTGCACCGAGGAATGGAGAAAATCGCGGAAAACCGCACCAACATCATGTACGTTCCTTACGTGAGTCGGTGGGACTATGCAGCGGGGATGTTCAACGAGGCTGTGACAGTCAACGCCCCCGAAAAATTAGCCGATATTCCTGTTCCTAAACGCGCCAGCTACATCCGCGTCATCATGCTGGAACTCAACCGGATTGCCAACCACTTACTCTGGTTGGGACCGTTCATGGCTGACGTTGGCGCTCAAACTCCTTTCTTCTATATCTTCCGCGAACGGGAAATGATCTACGACCTCTGGGAAGCTGCTACAGGCTACCGGATGGTAAATAACAACTACTTCCGTATTGGTGGTGTAGCCGTCGATTTACCCTATGGCTGGATCGATAAGTGTCTCGATTTCTGCGACTACTTCATGCCCAAAGTAGACGAATACGAACGCTTAATCACCAACAACCCAATTTTCCGCCGTCGTGTCGAGGGTGTAGGTACGGTTACGAGAGAAGAAGCCATTAACTGGGGGCTTTCCGGTCCCATGCTGCGGGCAAGTGGCGTCAAGTGGGACTTGCGGAAAGTAGACCACTACGAATGCTACGATGACTTTGACTGGGAAGTTCACTGGGAAACTGCTGGCGATTGTTTTGCCCGTTACCTGGTGCGAATTCGCGAAATGCGCGAATCGGTGAAGATTCTGCGCCAAGCTATTGCCGGACTACCAGGCGGACCCTACGAAAATTTAGAAGCAAAGCGGTTACAGGCTGGTCCAAAATCTGAATGGAGTGGTTTTGATTACCAATACATCAGCAAAAAGGTTGCTCCCACATTCAAGATTCCTAAAGGCGAACACTACGTCCGTGTCGAGAGTGGTAAGGGAGAATTAGGAATTTACATTATCGGCGACGATAACGTTTTCCCCTGGCGCTGGAAGATCCGTGCTGCCGATTTTAACAACGTGCAAATTCTGCCTCACATTCTCCGAGGCGTGAAAGTTGCCGATATCGTCACGATCCTCGGTAGTATCGACATCATTATGGGATCGGTAGATCGGTAAGTCGTAAGTCGTAGGGGCGGGTTCACCTAAATTATTTGTCAAAGTTAGAGCGAACTGGTGAACCCGCCCGTACAAAAGTCGTCAGTCAAAAATAGTAAATACAAATGACAAATGACAGATGACTCCAGTTTAAAGTTGGAGGAGGAGATTCGACGCGCGATCGCCTCAAGTCCTCAACAGCGAATCACTTTTGCCCAATTCATGGACTTAGTACTATATCATCCTGCTTGCGGCTACTACACGACCAAAGCCGTCCAGATGGGTAAGCAGGGTGATTTTTTTACGTCCGCTCATCTCGGTGCTGATTTTGGTGAATTGCTGGCAAAGCAATTCGTCCAAATGTGGGAGATCTTAGGAAAACCTCAGCCTTTTACTTTAGTAGAAATGGGAGCAGGTCAAGGTTTTCTAGCTTCAGATTTACTCAAATACGTCCAGCTGAATTATCCAGAGTTTTTCGTCATACTGGACTACATCATTGTCGAGCGATCGCCTGCAATGAGACAACTTCAGCAGCAACAGATTTCTACAATACTCCTTGAGCAGGAAGGCGAGATCCCCCTAACCCCCCTTCTTAAGGGGGGCAATGTTTCCTCTACAACCCCCTTTTTAAGTGGGTCGCCGCAGGCGGGGGGATCTATACGCTGGTGCAGTCTAGAAGAGATCCCAGATAATTCCATCACTGGCTGTTTCTTTTCCAATGAATTAGTAGATGCACTACCCGTACATCAAGTTGTTATTGAGCAAAAAGAACTGCGGGAGATATACGTTGGACAAGAAGCAGTCAGAAGTCAGAAGTCAGAAGTCAGAAGCGATCGACGCACTACTCCTTTTACAGAAATTACAGGGGAAATCTCTACCTCCAGATTGCAAGAATACTTCGATCGCCTTGAGATCGATCTAACTTCTCCCGCCTATCCCGATGGATATCGCAGCGAAGTGAATTTAGCTGCTTTAGACTGGCTGCAAACAGTCTCTCAAAAGCTACAGCGCGGATATGTATTAACGATCGATTACGGCTATCCTGCTCATCGATATTACAATCCAGTGCGATCGCAGGGGACGTTACAGTGTTACTACCAACATCACCACCACAACAATCCATATATCAATATCGGATGGCAAGATATCACCGCTCACGTTGATTTTACGGCTTTACAAAGATGGGGCGATCGCTGCGATTTGCTAACAGTTGGTTTTATCAAGCAAGGATTATTTTTGATGGCGTTGGGATTGGGCGATCGAATTGCGGCATTATCTCAAAATAACAGCCAATCGCTACAACAAATCTTGCAAAGGCGAGATTCCCTACATCAGCTGCTCGATCCCGCAGGTTTGGGCGGGTTTGGAGTTTTGATTCAAAGTAGGGGACTCAGTGAGGCAGAAGCAGCACAGTCATTGAAGGGGCTAGAGGTTGGTAGTTAAGGGATCTAGCAGTAGAGACTTTATATGTGTAGAGATGTTATGTGTAACGTCTCTTCAGAACGTGAATTCTTAAATGAATAACTCTGACAACGGTGAGGATTCAATTTTCACTCACAATGATTAGAGTAATAGAGTAAACTTATCAAACAGCAAGGTCATGAACGCCCACGATCTATTAACGCTACTAATGCTTTTGACTCCTGGAATTCTGCTTTCAGTCATAATTTTGGTTACATTTGCTGCCGGAGGCTGAATCAGTATCCCCAATTATCAGCAAAATTGATACAACAGTTAATGGTGGGATCGTTCTCGATCGCATCTGCCGTACTGGGATTGAGCATAATAAAACTGATACGGGGTAAGCGATCGCTCCAAACTCTAGTCAGGGAGTAGCGATATAATCCATCGGGTGAGATTGCTGCACTCATTTTCATGAGAAGCAAGAGGCGATTAACTGACCAGTACTATTGACCAATGACCAATGACAAATAAGTTCGCAAAGAACTGTAGCGATCGCCAACTCAAGTACAATTAAAAGCAGCTTTTCCACGTAAGGGTGGCATTGTCGTAACAGCTCAAAGTTCGACGATCGGCTGTAAAGTTAGCTTTTTGACTTTTAACTTTTCAATTTTGACTTACTGAATAGGGGTATAAGGATGAAAGTTGCTGTATTTAGCACCAAATCCTACGATCGCACCTTTTTGGAAACTGCTAACACTGAATACAAACACGAATTAGTATTTTTTGAACCTCAGTTAACGTGTGAAACCAGCATTTTAGCAACAGAATGTCCGGCAGTGTGTGCGTTTGTCAACGACCAACTAGATCGTAAAACTTTAACATGTCTAGCCGAATGCGGTACAAAGTTAATTGCTTTACGCGCCGCAGGCTACAACAACGTAGATATTAACGCCGCCGCCGAATTAGGGTTGACTGTGGTGCGCGTGCCAGCCTACTCTCCACATGCGGTAGCAGAATATACTGTAGGAATGATTCTGACTCTGAATCGTAAAATTTACCGCGCTCATTACCGCGTTCGCGAAGGTAATTTCTCCCTCGAAGGATTGATGGGTTTTGACTTGCACGGCAAAACAGCAGGAATTATCGGAACTGGTAAAATTGGGGCGATCGTCGCGCAAATTCTCCAGGCTTGCGGCTGTCGCGTCTTAGCGTATGACAAATATCAAAATTCTGATTGCCAAGCTTTGGGCGTACAGTATGTTTCGCTACAAGAATTGTTTAGCAATGCTGACATTATCAGTCTTCACTGTCCGCTGATGCCAGAGACGTATCATTTAATTAATTCTGCAGCGATCGCGTTGATGAAAACAGGCGTAATGCTGATTAATACTAGTCGCGGGGCGCTGATCGATACAAAAGCAGCCATTAAAGGCTTAAAATCCGGTAAAATTGGATATCTCGGTCTAGATGTTTACGAGCAAGAAGGAGATATTTTCTTTGAAGATCTCTCAAATACAATCGTGCAAGACGACGTTCTCCAACGGTTGCTGACATTTCCTAACGTCTTGATTACTGGTCATCAAGCCTTTTTTACTGAAGATGCTCTGACTAGTATTGCCCATACTACGCTTGCCAATATTAGCGATTTTGCAGCTGGAAAACCTTGCCCCAATCAAATTGCTGCGGATCGTCCTCAAGCAGTAGGTAGTAATGTCAAGTAACTCAATCTACGACTTATGGCAATTTTATTCCTGGTAATATCAAACTGATTTCTCTACCCTGGAGTCGATCGAGTAGTACCTGAATGTTAAGTATAGTTGAACAATAACCAACAACTTGTTTTGATTTTCCAACTAATCAGAGCAATAGCATATGCATACTGTTGCTAAATCAGCGATATTAAAGTAGTCATTGTCAAAAACAAGGTAAAACTATGGAATCTCAACTACAGCAACAAGAATACGCGAACACACCTGAAGGAATGTCAGCTAACGAACCCGCAGGCACGTTGGCGCTTCCTCCCGCTCCTGAGTCAAACACGCAATTGAAAAAACTAGGCGCACAAGTCAGAGCCTTTCTGGACGAACTGCCAGAATACATCGCCAAGTTCTATAACGAAAATCAAAAGCCAATTACAGTTGTCATCTTAATTGTGGCTGCAATTGTCACTGTTAAGGTCGTTTTGGCGATCCTAGATGCCCTTAACGATATTCCTCTACTAGCACCAACCTTTGAATTGATCGGAATCGGCTACTCAATTTGGTTTGTATATCGTTACCTACTCAAAGTAGAAACGCGGCAAGAATTAGGACAAGAAATTCAAGCTATTACCAGTCAAGTAGTTGGTAGTAATAAATAGTCCGCATAACTAGCTACAAACGGCATAAAATCAAAAATAAAAAGCGATCGCCCGTACAAATTCTTATTGGTGCGATCGCTTTTTCAGTTATCAGTTATCAGTCAATCATCACTTGCGTGCATAGCGGCTTCTTCTCTTACCACCACTCACTACGAATCGACTCACTACTCACTTTCCAATCATTGCTGCTTCACTCCAGCAATATAAGGCGATTGAATCGGATCGAGCCGTCCTGCTCTTACCAAAGCTTGGTAAACACTAGCTGCTACATCAGCGCGGGTAGCAGGAATATTGGGGTTGAGTTGTTTAGTTTCAGGATAATTCACAACTAAACCAGCCGTGGTAGCTGCGGCAATTCTCTCCCTAGCATAGTTAGGAATTTGGTCTGCATCTACGTACAATTCCTTCAGAACTTGCTCTGGTAGGGCAGGTGGTGCGAGGTTTAAGCCACTGGCGAGAGATACCAAAACTTGGGCTTTAGGAATTTCTTGCTGGGGTTGGAATGTATTATCGGGATATCCGCGTAAAAAACCAGTTTGAATAGCGCGATTAATTGCGGGAACTCCCCAGAAAGTGTCAGGAACATCTTGATATTTAGTCTGGTTATCAACTCCAGGTAATTGATTAAAAGCTTCCTGCAAGATAGCTGCAAACTCCGCTCTAGTGACGGGATCGGTAGGCTTGTAATAGCCGCCAGGAAAACCGTTGACAATACCGCGCTCAGCCAAAGCTGTAATAAATGGATATGCCCAGTAATCCGCAGGCACATCTTGAAACTTAACTTGTGGGGCTGGGGCTGGAGATGCTGGAGTAGTTGGCGTAGTGGGAAGGGGAACGATCGGTATTGGAGTCACGGGCTGTCTGGCAGGAGTGACAGGCGTTTCTGGAGCGATCGCCTCTGGAACGGGGCTGGGGATCGGTGCTGGTGCTACTGCCCTAGGATCGGGGCTAGCTTGCGGCTGAGGAGTTAGAGCCACAGGCGATCGCGCTTCTGGAGCAGTTACCAGAGGTAAGATATTCGGAATCTGAAAACCTTTGCCCGAGCGAGACAGCGACCAAAATAGAATACCGCCGAGTGCTGCTAAAGCCAGCACGACAGCGAGAAATTCATCAAATCCCAAAGGAGTTCTGGAAGACCGAGGATCGGGAGGTGGGGAATTAGTCATTCATTTTCGCCCATCAAATCAGGATTTCGTGTCTAAGACAATTAACTCATAATAATTTGCTCAAGCTACTACCTTAAGGCTAATTTTTGAAAAGTGAGTAGTGAGTAGTGAGTAGTGAGTAGTGAAGAAAGGGTGTGGTGCGTGTTTTTTCTCCCTCAGCCCCCTCAGCTGCAGCTCCGCGACTCTCTCTTCTCTCCGGCTCCCTACTCCTCAGCCCCTTCTTCCAACACCCGCAAAATACTGGGAATGCTATCAACTGCTTCGAGTTGGCGAATTTCTGCTAAAGCTTGATGGAAATTCCCCTCACGAACGTTGTGGGTGACAACAACAATTTCTGCTAACTGTTTGTGAATTCCCGTCTGTACTACAGATTCTAAGCTGACACCGCGATCGCCGAAACAAGTCCCCAACTTACCAATTACCCCAGGATGATCTTTGGTGAGGAAGCGGGCGTAAAATCGGGTAACGAGTTCTGCCATCGGGGCGATCGCGCAATAGTCTTGATGGGTACAAGCGAGTAATGGATGGAGGGCGGCGCTTTCTGTTTCCAAGTGTCCCGTTTTCAATACAGCAGCAACATTTAAGATATCGGAGACAACAGCACTAGCGGTCGCTCCCGCCCCCGCTCCAGGACCAAAAAACATGACCTGTCCGAGGGGTTCGGCTTCTACCAAAATGGCGTTGTAGACCCCGTGAATGCTGGCTAATGGGTGCGATTGTGGTACGAGGGTAGGATGGACGCGGACGGACAGTAAGGGCGGGTTTAACCCATCTGCCTGTCGTCCCACAGATATGTCTGACAAACCCGCCCTTTCTCTTTGGGCGATCGCCAGTAATTTGATCGTAAAACCGAGTTTTTGGGCGTAGGCAATATCTGTTTGACTGACTTGACGAATGCCTTCGCAGTAAACATCGGGTAACTTGATCCGTCCGCCGTAAGCTAAGGAGGCAAGAATGGCTATCTTGTCGCCAGCATCTAAACCGTCTACATCAGCAGTAGGATCGGCTTCGGCGTAACCGAGTTTTTGTGCGTCTGCCAATACGTCATCAAAACTACTACCTTCGGCTTGCATTCGCGTCAGAATGTAGTTTGTCGTGCCGTTGACAATGCCAGTAATGGCGTGAATTCGATTCACACCCAAAGCTTGTTTCAGGGGTTGAATGACTGGGATACCACCCCCCACAGATGCTTCTAACATGACATAAACCCCAGCAGCATTAGCAGCATCGAAAATTTCATTCCCGTAACGGGCGATAACAGCCTTGTTAGCAGTCACGACATGCTTGCCATGAGCGATCGCCTCCATAATTAGCGATCGCGCTGGTTCCAGTCCCCCCAACACCTCCACCACAATCTCAATATCTGGATCTGTGACAATTGCTTGTAAATCTGTCGTTAACATCCCGTCTGGTAGCCTGACAGCACGCGGCTTATCAAGCGATCGAACTCCAATTCGAGCAACTTCCAACTCCTGCATCAGTGGATGTCGTCCAGCTTTGTCTTGCAACAGCTGAACTGTCCCCGTCCCTACCGTACCTAAGCCCAGCAAACCAACTTTAAAAGCCACAATTTTTGCACATAGTTCGCCAAAAACAATTGTAGGGCGAGCATTGCCCACCCTACTAGACTGGAGCCAGAAGAGAGAAGTAGAAATAGCTAGCTGTAATTGCCCTAGCCTCTAGCCTCTAGTCTCTAGCTCCTAGTAAGTTTCAACGTGCCAGCGTCCGGCTTTCTTCATCTCTTTCTGGTATTCCGACCAATTGACACCAGATTTAGCAGCTTCTGCCGCTAGTGCCTCGTCGATCCCGCCTTCCATACCCTTCAAACCGCAAATGTAAGTGTGGGTATTTTCTTGCTGAATCAGCTTCCACAGTTCGGCTGCTTGTTCGGCAACGCGATCTTGGATGTACATTTTGCCACCTTGAGCGTTTTTCTGTTCGCGGCTGATGGCATAGGTAAGGCGGAAATTGTCGGGATACTTCGCCTGTAACTCTTCTAGTTCTTGCTTGTAAAGAATGTTTGGAGTCTGAGGAATACCAAAGATCAACCAAGCAAATCCCTTAAATTGATATTCAGGGTTGGCTGCTTTTTCTTCATCCTTAAACATCCGCCACAGGTAAGCTCTAAAGGGAGCAATACCAGTACCCGTTGCCATCATTACGATGTTGGCATTGGGGTCGTCTGGCAGCAACATCTCCTTGCCTACAGGTCCGGTGATCTTCACATCTGCCCCTACTTCTAAGTTACAGAGGTGAGTTGAGCAAACACCATAGACAGTTTCACCAGTTTCAGGGTGCTTGTACTCTAACTGACGCACGCAAAGAGAAACGGTTTTGTCGTCTAATTTGTCACCGTGACGGGTGGAGGCAATAGAGTATAGCCGTAGCTTTTCCGGTTTACCCTTTTTATCTGTCCCTGGAGGGATGATGCCAATACTTTGTCCTTCTAGATAGCGAAGATCGCTACCGGAAAGATCGAAAATCAAGTGACGAACAGTACCAATTCCACCTTCGCCAACTAATTCTTCATTAGAAAGACACTTCCCAACAAAAGGAGCATTGGGACGATAGGTATTGACGGGAACATCTGCGTGTTTGGCTTTCTCAGGCTTTGGCTGTGCTTGAGTCATGGGCTTGCCTTTATTTTCTGCTTTTGTCTGCTCTACTGGTGCAGCTTTTACTGCTTCGTTCTTTGGAGCCACAGCAGGTGCTTTGCCGTTCCCATTGCCATCAACTGTAAATGGTTGAATATTGACAATCTTGCCTCCCATACGGGCGATTCGCCGCATTTCTTGGTTCATGCGGTTGTAAGGCACTCTCATAAATACGCTGCCACTTTGACGAATCGGGTAGCCCATTTGGTCAGTTGTTTCGTTCTGACGTAAGCCCACCACTTCGTATACAAAGACGCGGCTACCAGCTTCGGTGTTGGCGGCTGCATCAGCGGCGTTGGAATTGTACATCGATTAACTCTCTCCGAACCCTACATCACTACTGAAAACTGAAAATTGGTGTTCTAAGACAGCCCCCTGAAGAGAGAAATTTTTGCTACTGCTGAAATAGTGGCAAGAAATAACTCCAGAAAGTAGCTGCTACGAACTTTTCTTATTCTCGCCCGTAAAGGAGCGCCTGGGATGGCAAATTCTCTGCTTAACTCCTCTACCAGCCTACAAATTTAGTCACTTGCAGAATGTTAAGAGCGATCGAGTTTTGTTTTTTTTAATAAAAATGTGCAACAAAACCTTAGCATAAGTACTAAGCCACTAGACGATATAGCCCAAAAGTAGCCTTGTAAGGGCGATCCCCTTCTGGTAGGATCTACTATAACAGTAGGACTAAATACTTAGCAGCTATTGTACGATTTCTTCCTGACGGAAGCGCGATCGCACCAGCTGAAGCTTGGACAAAACCCAGGCAATACAAGTTAAGACTACCAGAATAAGTTCCAGGCTACCAAGTAAGCCAAACAAACAACATAAAAAAAACCAGCCCATCTTGTCAGTTAGAGGAAACCTATGATCAGTAAGCCGGATCGCGTGGTTTTAATTGGCGTAGCCGGAGATTCCGGATGCGGTAAATCCACGTTTTTGCGCCGTTTAACAGATTTGTTTGGAGAAGAGTTAGTCACCGTCATCTGCCTAGATGACTATCACAGCCTGGATCGCAAACAGCGCAAAGAAACAGGAATCACTGCCCTCAATCCCAAGGCAAATAATTTTGACCTGATGTACGAGCAAATCAAAGCTCTGAAAAACGGTCAAGCAATTGAGAAGCCGATTTACAACCACGAAACCGGATGCATCGACCCGCCGGAACACATCGAGCCAAATCATATTATCGTAGTTGAGGGCTTGCATCCGCTGTATGACGAACGGGTGCGATCGCTACTTGATTTCAGCGTTTATCTTGACATTAGCAATGAAGTCAAAATCGCTTGGAAAATTCAGCGCGATATGGCAGAACGCGGTCATCGCTATGAAGACGTACTGGCGGCAATTAACTCCCGCAAACCCGACTTTGACGCTTACATCGAGCCACAAAGAGAATTTGCCGATGTTGTGATTCAGGTATTGCCAACTAACCTGATTAAAGATGACAAAGAACGGAAAGTGCTGCGCGTGCGGATGCTGCAAAAAGAAGACGTACACGGTATGACACCGACCTACCTATTCGATGAAGGCTCCACCATTCACTGGACACCTTGCGGACGCAAGTTAACCTGTTCCTATCCTGGAATGCAAATGTTCTACGGACCAGATGTTTACTACGGTCAATACGTTTCCGTACTGGAAGTAGACGGACAATTCGACAACCTAGAGGAAGTCGCCTACATCGAAACCCATCTGAGCAACACTTTCACTAAATACCAAGGTGAAATGACTCATTTATTGCTCCAGCACCGCGAATACCCTGGTTCCAACAACGGAACTGGTCTGTTCCAAGTCTTAACAGGCTTAAAAATGCGGGCAGTATACGAAAGCCTCACCGCCAAAGAAATCAAAATGGCAGTATCAACTAGGGGCTAGGGGCTAGGGGCTAAGGAATTCACAATTCATAATTCACAAGTCACAATGAAAAGCTTGTGTCCGTAATTGTGAATTGTGAATTGCCAATTGTGAATTAATTGTCCCCCTTGTCCCTCTTGTCCCCCACTCCCTACTCCCCATTCCCTACTCCCTCTAAAATATAGATTGCTCAAAAATTTGCGGGGACTAATTGGTTCATGTATACAGAACAGGAGTTATTGAGTGAGGCGTGGGCAAGACTGGAAGCATCAGTTTTAAATTTTGAAAATGAACCAATTGGTACGGTAGCCGCTGCAATCGATCGAAGTGCCAAACAATTTAATTACGGGCATTGCTTTATTCGCGATTTTGTGCCTTCAGCTCTGGCATTTTTAACTAAAGGTCAAGGACAAATTGTCGCTAATTTTCTGCGGCAGACCTTAAAGTTACAGATTAACGACAAAAATATCGATGAAGTCAGGGCGCACATGGATGGTGTAAGACCAGGAATAGGTCTCATGCCCGCTAGTTTTGAGGTCGTGGAAGAAGAGGGAAAACCAGCTATTAGAGCAGATTTTGGCGAACGGGCAATTGGTAGAGTCACACCTGTAGATTCTTGCTTGTGGTGGCTGATTTTATTGCGAATTTATCAAAGAGCTACAGGTGATGAAGAGTTAGTTCAAGAACCAGGTTTTCAGCGGGGAATTAGATTAATTCTCAATCTCTACATGCTGAAGCAATTCGATATGTACCCGACGCTGTTGGTTCCCGAAGGGGCATTTATGATTGACCGTCGCATGGGAGTATACGAGCGTCCGTTAGAAATTCAAGCTCTATTTTATGCGGCTTTATTAGCAGCAAATGAGTTGCTGTTACCCAAGAATAAAAACGACATTCATACAGAAATCGAGCAGCGGTTAGCAAGATTGAAGACACATATTCGCGAACATTATTGGCTCGATTTGGATAAAGTGAATGAAATCCATCGATACGAAAACGAGCAATTTGGAGAAGAAATTTGTAATAAATTTAATATCTACCCAGAGTCTTTAGAATCTTGGGCAATTGATTGGGTCCCCAAAGAAGGAGGTTATCTAGCTGGCAATTTGGGACCAGGACGAATGGATTTTCGGTTCTTTGCAATTGGAAATCTGATGTCGGTTATTTGTTCTTTAGCCGACGAAACGCAATCCCAAAAGATTATGAATTTGATCGGTAAAAGATGGATCGATTTAGTTGGGAATATGCCGATGAAGCTTTGCTTTCCAGCGATCGAAGACAAGGAGTGGGAATTAATTACTGGTTGCGACCCAAAAAACGTCAGTTGGTCTTATCATAATGGAGGTAGCTGGCCCGTCCTATTGTGGTTTTTAGTCGCGGCGGCTTTAAAGGCAGGTAGAAAAAGTATTGCCGAACGAGCAATTAGAATTGCTGAGAAGCGTTGGTGCGAATATAAAGATAAGGATCGATGGCCCGAATACTACGATGGCAGAAAAGGAAATTTAGTGGGAAAAAAGGCAATGCGCCATCAAACATGGACGATCGCGGCTTACATTGTCGCAAAAGACTTAATGGAAAACCCGCAACATCTTGAGTGGATTACGTTTTGACAGTTACCAGTTGTCAGTTATCAGTTATCAGTTGACAGTTATCAATAGAAAGTGACTTCTTACTTCTAGCTAAAACATAACTGCAACCTGCGACTTTCCTCCACTCACTATTCACTATTACCTACAGATCGCTTACTGCTTATTTCTCAACAACCAGTAATCAAACCCAGAAAATACCACTGGTAGCTGACAACTGATAACTGATAACTGACTAGCTGGTGCGAAACTCGCCACCTCCTTGAATTAGATCTTCTGGTCTGATGTTGGAAAGAAACTCTCGGAAAGCTTTCTGTTCGGCTTCATCCGCTTCGCGATCGACAGGAATTGAAGCATCGGCTACCACTTCCTCCATCACCCAGATCGGGCTGTTCAGGCGCAGAGCGATCGCGATCGCATCGCTAGGACGAGCATCAATTTCTTTTTTGATCTCACCCTGACGAGCGCACAAAACCGCGTAAAACGTACCATCCTGAATCGAATGGATCACTACCTTCTCCAAGGTCACGCCCCAGACTTCTAGAATATTCACTATCAAGTCGTGAGTCAGAGGTCTGGGAGGTTTTTGATTCTCTAAAGCGCCAATAATCGCCTTTGCCTGATCTTGATTGATGTAGATGGGTAATGCTCTACGCTCTTTACCGTCTTTCAACAGTACGATTGGACTGCGGTTGACCGCATCCAAAGCAATGCCAGCGACTTTCATTTCGATCATTTGCGTAGCCTCTAAAACACTCTCGGCAAAGGGAAATTAGTAGATGGGAATAAAGGTATTTGATTCTGCATAGCAAAAATAAGCATAGTTTATAGCCTTACATAACAATTTTTTCGATCCGCGCACAGCAGATGCGAAGGATAGCCCTCTACTCTTTGCTGTACCATAGCCTATCCCAAGTATGCCCTGATTGTAAGCTGAATTTATGAATCTGGCTTGAGTAAATTTTGCCAGAGTCAGTTGTCCAAATTGAATTAAACTTAACCCTTTACAAACAAAATAGCTAAATTAGGCAAAATTATCGATTTTTGGGAGAAAAAACGATGTTTACGGGATTAGTACAGGCTTTGGGTAAAATTCAGCCGCTTGACGACTATTATTACCAGATTACTTGTTCTGGCGACGAGAAAACCTTAATTTTGGCGGATTTGGCAATTGGCGATAGCGTAGCGGTGGATGGGGTTTGCCTGACAGTCATGGAAATTTTACCCCAAGGGTTTGTCGCCGCTGCTTCGCCAGAAACGCTGCGCCGTACTACTTTAGGACAGCGTGAAGAGGATGCAGGGTATGTCAACCTAGAAACCTCTTTGCGGGTTGGCAGTAAAATAGGGGGTCATTTCGTGATGGGACACGTAGACGGTACGGGATGCTTGCAAACCGTAGAAGAAACAGCCACCTCATGGGAGATGAGCTTTACCGCTACAGAAGCGATCGCCCGTTACATCGTCCCCAAAGGTAGTATTGCCGTCAACGGTGTTAGCCTCACCATTGCCGAACTCGACCCTAGCAGAAATTGGTTCAAGGTTGCTGTCATTCCCCATACCTACGCTCAAACCAATCTCCGCGATCTTTACCCTGGTAGTTTAGTCAACTTGGAAGCTGATATTTTAGGCAAATACGTCGAAAAACTGCTGAATTACAACTCTCCTAGCCGAGCAGAAGAATTATCGCCAGCATTTTTAGTAGAACATGGGTATTTGTGAGGGGAGTGGGGTGTAGTATTTTTGCTTCCTCTGCTTCCTCAGCATCCTCTGCTCCCTCAGCTTCGTCAACTTTCTTCCCCCAGCCTCCAGCCCCTAGCCTCTAGCCCCTTCCCCTCGCAGTGCGTCAACCAAGCGGACTACGGCAGACTCTAGTTGTGAGCCAGGATCGAGAGCGACTAAGCCATCTAAATCTACCTGCTTAATCTCAAAGTTGAAATCGATATTGCTAACGCTAGCACTCGCCACACTGCTGCGATTTGGTTGATCTGCTAAGCGGATGGCTTTATCCAGTCGCACTAGTCCAGTTTCTAGCTGTGCTTCAGGATTGGCAGCGATCCAACCATCAGCGGTTAACTGTCGCGTCTCGAAATGGAGGTGGGGACCTGTGGAATTGCCCGTATTACCAACGCGCCCAATGACTGTTCCTTGCTGGATCGTTTCTCCTGGATTAACAAAGATTTCTGATAGGTGACTGTAGAGAGTTTGTAGCGTATTTTTGTTGTGGTTCAGAACGACTGTTAAACCGTAACCGCCAACATAATCAGCAACCTCTACCGTACCTGGATAACCTGCTAATACTGGCGTTCCCAAAGGCGCAGCTAAGTCTGTACCGGAGTGAAACCTAAAATCACCAAATAGCGGATGAACGCGCCAGCCAAATATAGAGGTGACGGGAGAGGGAACTGTGAGCGGAAACATGAAATTTCCCTGTCCTTGGGCTTGAGGCTCGCGGTAGTCATAGCTGAGGACGCTACGCTGAGTTTTTAAATTGGTTGCTACGCGAAAACCTTCGGCAGTAATATTAATGGGTCCGAGTTGAATTGGTCTAATGCCGCTGGCAATAGAATTGCGATCGAGCGGGGCAACACTTCTGCCTAAATTATTAGAACGAGCTAGTTGTCCTAGGCGTTGCTGGCGGAAGCTGGGACGACAAAGATTGCTCAATCCAGGTCTCGCAACAGCTCGACAACCCGATAGTCTGGATTTTAGTACTACAGATCGCGGGGCTTCGTAGCCAGTGGTAGCGCCGAGATTATATCCTGTAGGATCGATGTAAGCATCGCTTGCATCTGCGGCAACATGAGTGTCAGGTTTAATTGCAGTACTGCGAGTAGGAGCGATCGGTAAAGTAGCCGATCGCCGGATGGGTGCAGTGTTTAACTTTTGTCTCAGTCTTTGCCATCTCTCCGATTTTGCCGATTTAGGATTTATCTGGGTATTGAGGCTAGGAGAGGAAAATGAATTGTCGATCGCGGCTTCCGTTTGAGCTAAAACTAAGTTGCTACCGAATAAGCTAGAAGCACTAATAAGACTTACGAGAAATATATGTTTGGAGTTAATAGGCATGGTACTTGGTAATTGGTAATGGGTTATTTATCATTTGTCATTTAGTATTTTCACTACTTCCTACTCCTGTACGGGCGGGTTCACCCGAAATCTCTGCTAGTAGTAAAGCTTCTTGGTAAACCCGCCCCCTACAAATTCCTACTCTCCACTCACTTTCTACTAATACAATACAAACGAAAATTCTATGCTTTGCCTAGCTAACTAGCCATCATAACCCAGACTCACGCTACCAGGCGCAAGGCAAATTTCTGCAACAGAGTCGACATTGGATAGTTGAGAGTCGAGCCTAACCCGCAGTTCGCCGCGATCGCTAATACCAACTACAACGCCATTTTGACCTTCTACGGTGACTCGCTGCCCCAAATTTACAAATAATTTGTGGTAAGACCGCAGTAGAGTGTTTATTCCCGTTGGCGAACAATGCTGGTAGCCGGAGACAATGCCTTGCAGGGTTACAGCCGCTAACATTTCCAAACTATCAATTGCAGTTGAAGATTGTTGGTTTAAGAAAGATTGCAGACCGATCCCCGTTGTGGGAACTGGGTTAGCCCAGTTAATTCCCACCCCTACTACAGCATGGATAATTGTTTCTTGCCGTACCTTGGTTTCTGTCAAAATACCACCGAGTTTGCGCCCCATTAAAATCAGATCGTTGTGCCATTTCAATCTTACGGGAATACCGCGATCGCCCAAAGCTGTTGCTATACCCCAAGCCGCAGCTAGAGTTAACTGATAACCATAGTTAACTGGTAGATTTGGTGCTATGACTAAAGATAAATATAAGCCTCCTGCTGACGAAGACCACTGCCGTCCCCACTGTCCCCGTCCAGATGTTTGTCGATCGGCGATGAGAACCGTTCCCGATCTCGCTCCCTGCGCGATCGCCTTCCACGCTTGCTGATTAGTAGAAGGTAAAGTTTCATAGACTTCTACAGTCAAGTCTGCTGTTTCTGGCATTGCTGCAAGAATTGCTACTAGTTTTTGTCTGTCTAGTCCCACGCAGGCTCGTTCAAACTTCGTCAATTAAGCTAACATTAATTTGCCGAAATTGGATGTAATCCATGCACACTTGGGATTGGCGCGGTTGCGAAGGTTTTCTCTATTTGTCCTGTAGCCTGTTAGAGGCATTTCCCCACGGTTTTTTCACGCGACATTTTCATCCTCATGCTCCCCACGACTTGACTTCAGCTTTACAGCCAGCAGCAGCGGCTTATCGCGTCAAGCAGGTACATGGGAATGTTGTTGTCACTCCGTCTGAGATTGGGGAGTCAGGACTAGGACAAGAGGACAAGGAAGACAAGGAAGCAATTCTAGCCACTAGCTTCCAGCCACGCACCCCTCACCCCTCACCCCTAGCCGAAGCAGACGGATTACTCACCGAACAACCACTACAAGCAGTATGGGTAGCGAGTGCCGATTGTACTCCTGTACTAATCGCCGATCGCCACACCGGACAAGTTGCAGCCGTCCATGCAGGCTGGAGGGGAACGGCGATGAAAATTGTGCCGCAAGCGATCGCCCGTTTGCAGGCACAAGGTAGCCAGATTCAAGATTTGCGCGTGGCTTTGGGTCCGGCGATCGCGGGGAATGTCTATCAGGTTTCTCAACAGGTAGCTGCTGAAGTTGGAGCTAGCATTATCTCGACTGAAGCTACAGCCGAAATTCTCGACCTTTTAGCTGAGATTCCTGACTCGCCTCTGTCACCTGACTCTCATCCAGAGAGAGTGCGGCTGGATATCCGGCGCGTTATTGCTTTGCAATTAGAACAACTAGGTATTAGCGCAGAACAGGTGGCGATCGCGCCTCACTGCACCTACCAAGAACCAGAACGGTTCTTTTCCTATCGTCGCGACAAACAGAAAAAAGTTCAGTGGTCGGGAATTATTAGTCAATGAGCAAGTCAAAAGTCAAAAGTTAAAAATCAAAACTAACCGATCGCTACTCACTACTCACTACTCACTACTCACTAATTAATAGGCTAATCCACGATATTTCAACTTTCGAGAAGGTTGAAGTGCGATCGCTTGTTCGGATGGGCGAGAAGTCAGACTGATTCCTCGATATTTTCCTACAACTTGTTTTGTAACTAATTGAGCTGATTTTATAGATTTGTTATAAGCTAAACCGCGATAAGAAAGTTGCATTTGCCGTTTCTCCTTTAGGTTTTGTTTGTTGGTTTTGCAATTGAAACAAGTTTGTAAACAATAGATTTCTCGCACGAGTTTATTTTTGAGAAATTTTCAACGCGAATAGGTGCGAGCGATCGCAGATAAACGCGGAGATAGACTAAATAAGTGTAAGAAATCTAGGAGGAATTATCGTTGTCTTACTATTTACTACCTCTCGATAATTCTGAATTTCGGATTTGGAATATTGAATTTTGAAAAATTCCACTTGATGGCAGAAATTGCAATTGCAAATGTAGATCGCTAACTACAAAGCTTGGCGTATAACTAGAAAGGAGCAGAAGTATCATCATCCGAGTCTCTGCCTGAATTGCCATACATACTTATATAGGTCAAATGCCTGCATCTTATGCGCTGGGACAACCAATACGTGAGGCATCAATATCAAATCTCTAGCTGTTAAGTGTGGGAAAGTCCCTAGCCCCTAGTCCCTCTTAAAGCACCTCATTGTGTGGCAAAATTAAAGACGGTGTTAAGAAATAACTTTAATAGGTAATCCTGTGACAACTGCTACCGCTGCTCGTCGCGTCGTGTTTCCTTTCACTGCCATTGTGGGTCAGGACGAAATGAAACTCGCCCTTTTACTCAACATTATTGACCCCAAAATTGGCGGGGTGATGATCATGGGCGATCGCGGTACTGGCAAATCTACCACGATCCGCGCTTTAGCTGACTTACTGCCAGAAATTGAAGTTGTGGCAGACGATCCGTTTAACAGCCACCCCAGCGATCCTGACTTGATGGGCGATGCAGCACGACAAAAGTTAGAACAAGGTGCAGAAATCCCCATTGCTAAGAAAAAAATTACTATGGTCGATCTGCCGCTAGGAGCTACAGAAGATCGAGTTTGTGGCACGATTGATATTGAAAAAGCCTTATCTGAAGGTGTCAAAGCTTTTGAACCAGGACTGCTGGCAAAGGCAAATCGCGGTATCCTCTACGTCGATGAAGTAAACTTACTCGACGATCACCTCGTAGACGTGTTACTAGACTCTGCTGCTAGCGGTTGGAACACCGTCGAACGCGAAGGAATTTCGATTCGTCACCCCGCCCGCTTTGTTCTCGTCGGTTCTGGCAACCCAGAAGAAGGCGAACTGCGCCCTCAACTACTCGATCGCTTTGGGATGCACGCGGAAATTCATACCGTAAAAGAACCAGCCTTGCGGGTGCAAATTGTGGAACAAAGGTCGGATTTTGACCAAAATCCACCGCAATTCACCGAAAAATATCAAGAACAGCAACAAGCCCTACAACAACAGCTAATTAACGCTCAAGCATTGTTGTCCTCAGTACAAATGGATTATGACTTGCGAGTGAAAATTTCCGAGGTTTGTTCCGAACTTGACGTTGATGGCTTGCGGGGAGACATTGTAACTAACCGTGCGGCTAAGGCTCTTGCAGCATTTGAAGGACGTACTGAAGTCACGGTAGATGATATTCGCCGCGTCATTACCCTATGTCTACGTCACAGACTGCGGAAAGACCCCTTAGAGGCGATTGATTCTGGCTACAAGGTAGAAAAGGCATTTAATCGCGTGTTTGGGATTGAACCAGCGACGGATGAAATGGCAGAAAAAGCAGCGCAATCTAATGGTATCGGGCAAACGGGCGGACGCTATCGCTAATCGTATATTTTCACGATCGCACCATGAGAAATTGGCATTTTTGGTGGAACACCTTAGTTTTTTCTTGTCAGCACAACCCACCCCAGCTCATTGAAATGCTGATGTTGTTGTTGGCAACTGTATTACTAGGAGTGTGGCTGATTTCACCCCACTGGTCTTACCAAGCATTGGCTTGGAGTTACTTAATCGGGGTATCAGCTTCCATGTGGATCCGAGAAGCGATGGCTCCTACCTACCAAGCGCGTCCCACCCAAGTTATCGCCGTACTCTTATTTATCCTCAGTCTCTACGGTTTTGCCGACTTGCGTCACTATTTATAGAAGTGAGTTGAGGCATAAACTCACACGACGACTGGATGATTTTCTCAGTGCTTTGCAGTGAGTTTTGGTCAAGTTATGGCTGCCTGCTCAAAAATCAGATTGCTCGACCGATAAGATGTATCAATCGAAATTTCTATTTGAATCAATTGGTACAAGTATCAAATCCTAGTCATGAAGTTTTATCCTATTGCTATTGCACTTTGTAATAAGGTTTTTTTAATCAGATCGATGAAATTATTAGCTAAATCAATAGCTGAAGCAACTGCAGACAAGAGTTTGACTAGTATACGAGATTTATTCAAGCGGTTAAATAATACAGGTTATGAAAGTGATATATCAACCTTTTCCAAAGCCAACTTGCACATAAGTCAAAAGCCTTTTGTTCAAATTTATCAGCAAATTAATCAGATAATTAACAGGCAGAAACAAAAAAAATTCTCAGAATTACATGATTTGTCCAATCGATTCAACAATCATTACCTTTTGAGTTTTTGTTGAGGCGATCGCCACTGAAGAAAACTGATACCGAGCCGCAGTTTTAAATGGTTCGTCTATCAGTTCAAAAAAGATGTTGGGATACTTTTGAAACAGATAATAAATAATATTGCCACTTTTCATAAAACTTTTCGATTAATTTTGCGGATCTTTGCATTAAAATCAGAGCCTTCATAGCCCCCTTTTTAAGGGGGGTTGGGGGGATCTCCGTGCCGTAGTCTCATATCCCAAAAAATTAATCCTCCCTAAATTTAGGAAGGATTATGTCATCATATCTTACCGTACCAAACCAAGCGCGATCGCCTTCTACGCCCCCGCACTCGATGCAGCCAACTCTGCTAACTGTTCTTGCTGATCCTGGGCGATGCAATCTTGAATTATTGGATCTAGATCGCCTTCTAGCACTGGGTTAAGAGAATAATTCTGCCCCAAACGGTGATCTGTGACTCGGTTATCTTTATAGTTATAGGTACGAATCTTCTCCGATCGCGAACCCGTTCCGACTTGCGATCGCCGCATGGAAGTAACAGCTTCTTGTTGTTCCCGCAGCTTCATTTCATACAATTTAGCTCGCAAGATTTGCATTGCCCGTTCTTTGTTTTGTAACTGGCTGCGTTCTTCCGTACAGAAAATCCGAATTCCCGTTGGCTTGTGAAATAAGTCTACCGCCGTTTCCACCTTGTTGACGTTTTGACCGCCAGCACCACCGGAACGAGCTGTTTTCATTTCAATTTCGGTAGGATCGATGTGAATTTCCACATCATCCACTTCTGGCATCACTGCCACAGTAGCAGTAGATGTATGAACTCGTCCCCCTGCTTCCGTTACTGGTACGCGCTGAACGCGATGGACTCCGGCTTCAAACTTGAGTTTACTGTAGACCGAATCGCCCTGAATTTCTAGAACTGCTTCTTTAAAGCCGCCCATTTCTGCCAAAGATTCGCTCACTAGCTTGACGCGCCAATGTTGAGTTTCGGCGTAGCGCGAGTACATTCTAATTAAATCGCCAGCCCAGATACTCGCTTCATCGCCACCAGTACCCGCCCGAATTTCTAACATAATATTCTTGTCATCGTTCGGGTCGCGGGGTAGCAGTAAAACCTTCAAGCGAGCTTCTAGCTGCTCCAACTGTGCTTCTAATTCCTGCACCTCCAAAGCTGCCATTTCTTGCAACTCTAGATCGCTAGCTGCTTCTTTTAAGACTTGACGCGCTCCTTTGAGTTCTTCCTGAGCGGTTTTCCAAGTCTCATAGGTATTGACGACTTCTTCAAAAGAAGAACGAGCCTTCGCGACCCGATGCATCTCTACCGGATCGGTAGCAATATCTGGGTCGGCAAGGCGACGGGTCAATTCATTGTAGGTTTGCTCGACTGATTTGAGCTTATTTAGCAGGTAAGGTTCCGCCATAATTGCGATCGCTCAGCAAATAGTAGATTGGGTCATAAACAAAAATTTGTGAACCTAGACTTCAGATTTTTTAGACTTAAAATCTAAAATCCAAAATCTAAAATCCAAAATCAAGCTGACCGCGCTACTTCTTCTTAGGCTTTCCTTCGGTGTTGCCTTGCTGAGCATCCATCATGCCATACTTTCTCAAGAAGCGTTCCACGCGCCCTTCAGTATCGATAATCTTTTGAGTTCCGGTGTAGAACGGGTGGTTGCCAGACCAAACATCGACGTGAAGTTCTGGCTTGGTCGAACCAACAGTCATTACAACTTCCCCGTTGCAGTAAACCTTGGCTTCGGGATACCACTGGGGATGAATATCTGGTTTTGCCATCTTTTTTTCCTATTTTTCTAATTTTATTGTAGCTTTTGGCTGGTAATAGCTAGTAGGTAATAGGCAATTACCAATTACCAATTACCAATTACCAATTTATCGCTTCGAGAACTGAGGAGCTTTACGTGCCTTATGTAAGCCGTATTTTTTCCGTTCTTTAGCTCTGGGATCGCGAGTCAAGTATCCCTCTTTCTTCAGGTGCAGGCGATTTTCGGGTTCCAACTGGCAAAGGGCGCGAGCAACTCCCAAACGAATCGAATCAGCTTGTCCGGTTAAGCCGCCGCCGTGAGCGTTTACCAGAATGTCGTATTCGTTTTCTAAACCCAGCGTCTCTAGGGGCGCTTTAGTAGCTGCGAGATAGCCAGCGTTGAACTGAAAATATAAGTCGCCAGCTTTACCATTGACGACGAGTTGACCGTTACCTGGAACTAAACGGACTCTAGCCACGGATGCTTTGCGTCGTCCTGTACCCCAGTACATGACACGCCCGTTAGTAGCGGCGGTTTCTGTTGCTTGCATTACTTATCTCCTGGGATGGTTTGAATTTTGATTGCTTCGGGTTTTTGCGCTTGATGCGGATGTTCTGCACCAGCGTAGACTTTGAGCTTAGTAAATAGTTGTCTGCCCAAGCTATTTTTTGGCAGCATACCTTTAACGGCATGTTCCACAATTCGCTCTGGTAGTCGCGCTTGGAGTTGAGCAAAGGTTTCCGTTTTCATTCCGCCTGGTCTGCCTGAGTGACGGTGGTAAACCTTTTGACTGCGTTTTTTCCCTGTAACTTTGATTTTCTCGGCGTTAACGATGATGACAAAATCACCAGTATCCATGTGCGGGGTAAATTCTGGCTTGTTTTTGCCCCGTAGAATATTAGCGACTTCGGTTGCTAGTCTGCCCAAGCGTTGGTCGGCGGCATCGACGAGATACCACTGCTGGTTAATTGTATCTTGAGGGGGAATGTAGGTCTTGGTCATGGTGGTTTTACTATCCTGAAATAATTACCTGAAAATAATTACCTGAAATAATTTGCTCAAAATAATTTGTCCCTAAGTTGGTGCGGCAGCCGGATGAGAAAGTACAGCAGGAATGCGGGATGGGGGGGGAACGGTTACATCTGGTAAGAAAAACTGGGGTTGTGTATCGTACCAAGCTTCGGTAGGAAAAGGAAATTCGGGGTAGCCGACTCGTAACAAACATAATCCCGCAGCAGGGGCGGCGTACTTGACTTCGGCTCGGCGTTCCTGCTGCCAAATTTCGGTAAAATTAGCGAGCGATCGCTGTCCGCTACCAACTTGAACTAACAACCCTAGCAATAACCGCACCATCCCGTACAAAAAGCCATCTGCCTGCAATTCAATTTGGACGAACGAACCCTGCCGATGGCATTCTGCTGCTTGTACTTCTACCCAGGAATGGGCGCGGCTAGAACCCGCACGATGAAAAGCTGCTAGGTGGTGGCTTCCCAGCAAAGGTTTTAATGCTGCTTGAATTAGCGATTCATCTAGAGGTGCATGATAATAATGCCAACTAAAAGCTTTGACAAATAAGTTCGGTCTGGGGTCTGTGTACAGAGTATAGCGATAGCGTCGCCACTTGGCAGAAAAGCGGGCGTGCCAGTCTAAGCTAACCTCAGCAGAAGTACGAATTAAAATGTCTTCTGGCAAGCGACTGTTGAGAATTGCTGCCCAGCGATGGGCTGGAATCGGACAATTGACAAGATTAAAATGAGCGACTTGGGCAGCGGCATGAACTCCTGCATCCGTTCTGCCTGCGCCATGAATGACAACAGAGTAACCTAAGACACTGGCGATCGCAGTTTCTATTTCTTCCTGCACCGTCCGCTGCTGTGGTTGTCGCTGCCAACCATGAAAATGAGTACCCAGGTATTGAATTACCAGGGCGACTCTACTTGTCAATTCAGGTTGCCAGCTCACGATCGCAATTTAGACCAGTTCGATGATTGCCATTTCCGCGTTGTCACCGCGACGGCGTACTGTTTGGAGGACGCGAGTGTAGCCACCAGCGCGGCTACCATAGCGACTGGGAACTTGCTCGAATAAAGCGTGTACCAGTTGCTTGTCGTAGATATATCCCATAGCTTGACGACGAGATGCTAAAGAGCCATCCTTAGCTAATGTGATCATTTTTTCTGCTTCAGACTGGACGACCTTTGCCCTAACTTTGGTCGTTGTAATTCGTCCGTGTCTGAGTAGTTCGGTTGTTAAGGCTCGCAGCAGGGCGCGGCGCTGGTCTGCTGGTTTGCTAAGTTTGTTGATGCTATTGCGGTGACGCATGATTCTAAAAAGTGTAGGGTGAAACCCTTCCCGTAGGGTAGGATGAGGGATGAAGGATGAATTACTACATCCTTCTACTCAGATGTTTTTCAGGTAGGTTTAGAAGATTTTTCGTGTGGCAGGGTAATGCCAAGACGCTTTTGCAACGCTTCGATCACTTCCTCTGCTGACTTCTGACCGAAGTTTTTGATTTCTAGTAAATCTTCTTGGGTGTAGTCTAGTAAGTCAGCGACTGAGTTCACCTGCGCCCGTTTGAGGCAGTTGTAAGCCCTGACCGACAGTTGCAGTTCTTCGATCGGAATCTGGCTGGTTGGGTCTTCGTCGGCGGGAATTTCATCTTTCATCGCCGCCAGCGAGATGTCTTTTAAGGGTGTGAACAAGTCAACTAGAATATTAGCAGCTGAAGAAAGGGCTTCTTGCGGTGTCAGACTGCCGTTTGTCCAAATTTCCATGATCAATCGATCTTTTTGCGTCGCGCCATCTACCCGCGCATCTTCAACGCTGTAGTTGACTTTACGTACTGGCATAAAGATCGAGTCAATCTGGAGATAATCGATGGATGTAGCTTCGTCTCGCCCTCGTTCTACCGTGCGATATCCTTTCCCCCGTTCGATCCGAAATTCCATTTCTAGCTTTGCCCCGTCTGCTAGGGTAGCTACATACTGGTTGGGATCGATGACTTCCACTTCTGCGGGTAAATCGAAATGAGCAGCGGTAACGTTTGTCGCGCCGTGAACCAGCAATCGACCAGTTACGGGTTGCGAGGAGTGGCTTCTGAGGACGACTTCTTTCATCCGCATCAGAATTTCTAACACATCTTCGCGCACGCCAGGAATAGTCGCAAATTCATGACTTACGCCCGCAATCCGAACAGCAGTAACTGCTGTGCCTTCTAAATTCGACAGTAAAATCCGCCTTAAAGCGTTACCTATTGTCGTTCCTTGACCGCGATCGAGAGGTTCCAAGACGAACTTACTATATTGACTCCGATTCTCCTGCGTATTAGACTCAACACATTCGATTTGAAATTGCGCCACGGAGTAACCTCCCCTATTGTTAGCTCCTATAAGTTGACAGAGCAACCGCTTGCCTGAATTAATTGTCTAGATTAAGTGTTTGTCCCGTTGATTTGAGCTTCCAACTTTTGAGCTTCCAACTACTGGGACAAGTTAACGCGATCGCCCAGTGGACGAACGCGCAGGTTGCAGAAATTCCCACATCTCTTGGGCATTTGAAACTTATACTCGGCGACGTTTGGGCGGACGACAGCCATTGTGTGGAATCGGAGTGATGTCGCGGATCAGAGTAATTTCTAATCCCGCCCCTTGCAATGCTCTAATTGCCGTTTCTCTACCTGCTCCAGGTCCGCTGACCATGACCTCAATTTGACGCATACCTTGGTCAACCGCTCGCCGTGCAGCACTTTCAGCCGCAGTTTGCGCGGCAAAAGGAGTTCCTTTTTTTGCTCCTTTAAAGCCACTAGAACCAGCCGATGCCCAAGAAATCGCATCGCCATTTTGATCGGTGATGGTAACTATGCTGTTATTGAATGTGGATTGGATGTAAGCCATGCCATTGGGTACGTTGCGCTTTTGCTTTTTCGTACCGCCTTTTTTAGTTGGTCGCGCCATAGCGTTATAATCGGTTTAATTTTGCTCTACTCAATTCAAATCCAAAAATCTGCTCGAACAAGAAATTATTTACTTCCCTGGAGCTTTTTTCTTCCCTGCTACTGTTTGTCGTCTGCCTCTGCGGGTACGGGCGTTGGTGCGGGTGCGCTGTCCCCTAACTGGTAAGCCCATCCGATGACGACGACCCCGATACGTACCAATATCGATCAGGCGCTTGATATTCATCGTTTCCAAACGCCGTAAATCCCCTTCAACTTGATAGTTAGTTTCTATCTCGTTTCTCAGGGCTGCTATATCAGCATCACCGAGATCTTTGACGCGGGTATCTGGATTGACACCAGTAGCTGCCAAAATTTCCTTCGATCTCGTTAAGCCAATTCCGTAAATATAGGTCAGACCGATCTCTACCCGCTTATCTCGCGGAAGGTCTACCCCAGATATCCGTGCCACGCTGTTTCTCCCTAGTCTTGCTTTGCTGCCACAATATTTGCCGATCGAGGTGTTAAGTAAAACACCGAATCCGGCGATCGCTGCCGAATCTCTTTTTTAGCCTTGTTAGCCTTGACGTTGCTTGTGTTTCGGGTTAGAACAAATAACCATTACCCGACCTTTGCGGCGGATAACGTTACACTTTTCGCAAATTCTTTTTACAGAAGCTCTAACTTTCATGGTTTCTACATTACAAACTCTATATTATAATACTATGAGTGCATTTCTAGCAAGAATTTAGCACCTAGTTCCGAACGTTTGCGTTTGGGTGTTACTAAAAATGAACTTCAACTACTTCTTCCGCAGTCTATAGGTAATTCTGCCTTTAGATAAATCGTATGGCGTGAGTTCGACTTTCACCCGATCGCCAGGTAAAATCTTGATGTAATTGCGGCGGATTTTGCCGGAAATGTGGGCGAGAACGTTAAAGCCGTTGTCCAGATCGACGCGAAACATAGCGTTAGGCAGTGATTCTGTCACCGTGCCTTCCATCTCAATTAAATCTTGTTTAGACAACTTGTTGATTCCTCAACTCTACTGATTGTTTTTTGTGGAATTAGCAATAGCACTTTTGGACGCATTTTTCCACTGTTAATATATCTTATCGAAAATTGGGGAGTGGGATAGGGGCGGGTTTTTTGAGCATACTGTACTAAAACAGATAATTCTTCAGATAAACCCGCCCGTACTGGAGTCGGGAAAAGAACGCTCAGGAAGAGTCGCCCAGCAACTACCAGTTCACTACTCGCTACTCACTCACTGCTGTGTGGAGGTGAGCCGTCACTGCTTCCATCGACTGATTACCATCGACTAAGACGAGTTGCTGGCGATCGCGGTAAAAATCGATTAAGGGAGAAGTTTCTTGGTGATAAACTTCCAAGCGACGACGAATCACTTCTTCGGTATCGTCCGCTCGTCCTTCTTTTTCTGCACGTTTGAGCAACCGCTCCACGACGATCGGCTCTGGTACTTCTAAATTCACTACTCGCGTAGAACTCTGGTCGAGTTTTTGCAAAAGTTCGTCTAAAAATACTGCTTGGCTGAGTTTGCGAGGAAAACCATCTAGAATCCATCCCGATTGCGCGTCGCTCTGCTGGAGGCGTTCGGCAACAAGATCGTTAACTAATTGGTCGGGAACGAGTTCGCCTCGGTCGGCGTAGTCTTGAGCTTGGATTCCCAAAGGCGTGCGATCGCGCATCGCTTGGCGCAGAATATCACCAGTCGAGATGTGGGGAATTTGCCAGGAATTAGCAAGGTGTTTTGCTTGCGTACCTTTACCTGCTCCTGGCGGTCCCAAAAAAATCAATCGCGGCACTACTTCACCATTCCTTCATAACGTTGGGAGATCACATAGGTTTGAATCTGCTTTGCCGTATCGATCGCCACACCCACCAAAATTAACAGTGATGTTGCTCCTAATCCCTGAAAAGTCGGAACCCTAGTAGCACTTTCCACTGCTGTCGGAATAATTGCTACAGATCCCAAAAACACAGCTCCCAAAAATGTCAATCGATTTAACACTCGTTCGACGTATTCACTCGTAGCTTTACCTGGCCTAATGCCTGGAATACTAGAACCCATTTTCTTCAAGTTCTGCGCCAAGTCAACCGGATTCACGATCAACGTGGAGTAGAAGTAGCTGAAGAAAACAATCATCACAAAGTAAACTAGGGCATAGATCCAGGGTGTAGAACCACCAGGACTGATCGCATTGGAGATGTTAATTACGTACTCGTTCTGGGTAAACCTAGCTAGAGAGGCTGGCAGAATCAGGACGGCAGAAGCAAAAATAATCGGCATCACACCGCCTTGATTCAACCGCAAGGGGAGGTAGCTACTCCGCTCCAGATAAAGCTTGCGTCCCACTTGGCGGCGGGCTGAAATAATTGGAATCCGGCGAGTGCCTTCTTGAACGAAAACAATCCCGACGATCATTGCCAAAAATACCAGTAACAGGACAACTACTCGTCCTATTGTCTCCCTGCCTCCAGTCTGTGCCAGGGTAATGGTATCGCCCAAGGATTTCGGTAAAGATGCAACAATGTTGACAAAAATCAATAAAGATGCCCCATTACCGACCCCGCGCTCCGTAATCAGTTCCGATGCCCACATGACAAACATCGAACCAGCTGTTAGCGCGATCGCTGTTTCAATTACGAATACTGGTCCTGGGTTGAGCGCAAAAGGTCTAATCCAAATTGCTGCGATAAAACTACTTTGGAGGATTGCCCAACCTAGAGCGACATAGCGAGTTACTTGCGAAATTTGCCGTCTACCTGCCTCACCTTCGTTTTTCTGTAAATTCTCTAAAGCTGGAATTGCAGCTGTCAGCAATTGGATTATGATCGAGGCATTGATGTAAGGCAGAATTCCTAAAGCGAAAACTCCCAAAGTCGAAAGTCCGCCGCCGGAAAAGATGTCTAAAAAACCGATGATAGAACTGTTATTTTGTACGCTTTGAGCAAACTGTTCGCGGTTGATTCCTGGTACAGGTAAAAATACACCCAAGCGAGCCAAAATTAACATACCGATAGTTACAAGCAACCGTCCTCTCAGTCCGGCTGCTTGTGCCATCTGCATGAAAGTTTCTTGAGCTGTTGGGGCTTTATCTCGACTAATCATAAACGGCTACCTTTTTACTGCCATAGGCATCTGCGTTTTACGTTAAATAACTTCAACAGATAGCTACTTAACGATTTCACAACTCCCGCCAGCTGCCTCTATTTTGCTTTTAGCTGATGCCGTAAAAGCTGCCGCTTGTACTTTAAGCGCGACGTTTAATTCACCATCACCCAAAATTTTCAATGGAGCTTTGGCGGTTTTAATTATGCCTGCTTCTTTGAGTGAGGACAGGTTGACTTCCGTATCAGCAGCAAGCGAGGACAGCTTGCTTACATTAATCGTAGTGTATTCTTTACGATTAATAATTGGAAAGCCTTTTAACTTAGGCAGACGGCGATACAAGGGTTGCTGACCGCCTTCAAATCCTGGTCTAGTGCCAGCACCAGAACGGGAATTTTGTCCGCGCATCCCTTTACCAGCACTCGCGCCTTGTCCCGCAGACACTCCTCGACCGAGGCGACGGGCGCGTTTTTTTGAGCCTTTTTGCGGTTTAACGTCAGTTAGTCTCATAACTTATTTGTTATTTGTCATTTGTCATTTGTCATTTGTCATTTGTCATTTGGTTGACACATGACGGTTACACGATGTAGAGCTTTTCTACTGGAATGCCGCGTTCTTCTGCAACTTCGGTAAAAGTACGAAGGGTAGAAAGGGCATTGACAGCAGCTCTGGCGTTGTTTAGGGGGTTGTTGGAACCAAGCTGTTTGGCTAGAATATTCCGCACTCCTGCTAGTTCCAGTACGGTTCTGACCGCACCGCCAGCAATTACACCTGTTCCAGGTGCAGCAGGACGCATCAATACTTTTGCTCCCCCACCAGTGCCGTTAGTTGGATGCGGAATTGAGTTGGATTTGGTCAATGGAACCTCAATTAAGTGTTTTTTGCCGTCTGCTACGCCTTTTTTCACAGCGCCAATCACATCCCCAGCTTTACCAACTCCGATCCCAACTTGACCGCGCTCGTTGCCAACAGCAACAATGGCACGGAAGCTGAGTTTTTTTCCTCCTTTGACGACCTTACTTACCCGTCGGATTTGAATTACCCGCTCTTGAAAAGTCGTTTCTTTTTCTTTAGTTCGGTTAGTTTTGCGACGACCTGTTGCCATATTGAATGCCTCTAAAAATGCCAATTGCTAATTGTTAATCGTTCGTTGTTAATTGCGATCGACCATTAACCATCAACAATTTAAAAATCTAATCCAGCTTCTCGTGCTGCATCGGCTAGTGCTTTGACTCGACCGTGGTAGAGATTTCCCCCTCGGTCAAAGACAACTTGCGATATGCCTTTAGCTTGGGCGCGTTGGGCAATTAATTTACCTACTTCTACCGATGCTTCGCAGTTTCCTTTAGACGAGAGAGATTTTAGATCTGGGTCTAAAGTAGAAGCAGCTGCTAAAGTATGGTGTTGGGAATCGTCTATAACTTGAACGTAGATATGGTGATGGGAACGAAACACTGCTAGACGCGGGCGTTCCGTGCTGCCTACTACAACTTTTCTGATCCGACGATGCCGTTTTTCCCTGGATTCTCGACGACTGAGCTTCATAGTTACTTCTTACCTGCCTTACCAGCTTTACGTCTAACGACTTCTCCGGCGTAGCGAACGCCTTTACCTTTGTAAGGTTCTGGCGGGCGCTTGTCGCGAATCTGGGCGGCGACGTTGCCAACCAATTCTTTATCAAAGCCGCTGACAATAACGTTAGTGTTGTTTTCTACTGCGAGTTGGATGCCTTCGGGTGGCTCGATTTGCACGGGATGGCTGTAGCCAAGGCTGAGAACTAAGTTGCGTCCTTGAACTTGCGCTCGGTAGCCTACCCCTTGAATTTCCAACCGCTTTTGGAATCCTTGCGAAACTCCATCCACCATGTTTGCCACTAGCGTGCGGGATAGACCGTGGAGTTGGCGCGAGAGACGAGATTCATCGTGCCGTTTGACTAAAATTGTGTCTCCTTCCTGTTCCACTGTAACGGCACTAGGAAGGACGCGAGAAAGTTCCCCTTTAGGACCTTTAACGGCAACATGGGAGCCGTTGATGGTGACGGTGACTTTGCTGGGGATGGTAATGGGACGTTTACCGATTCGAGACATGATTAACTCCTTGAGAATTCAGGAGACAGGAGACAGGAGACAGGAGAATCAACACAGTAATATTCTGACTTCTGACTTCTGACTTCTGACTTCTGGTTTTTACCAGACGTAGCAGAGAATTTCGCCACCTAGACCTTGACGGCGGGCTTCGCGATCGGTCATGATGCCCTGCGAGGTGGAAATAATGGCAATACCGATGCCACCTAAAACTCGCGGTAGTTCTTTACGATTGGAGTAAACCCGCAGTCCTGGTCTGCTGACTCTTTTCAGGGCAGTCACAATCGGTTGGCGATTTTTACCCTTGTATTTAAGGGTAACTACCAGATTGCGTTTTACTCCTTCTTGTGCTTCTTCTTCAAACTGGGCGATAAAACCTTCTTCTTGTAAGACTCTGGCAATATTGCGAGTCATTTTGGTTGAAGGAATTTTCGTTGTCTGATGCCGCGCCATATTAGCATTGCGGATGCGCGTCAGCATATCAGCAATTGTGTCGTTAGCCGCCATCGTTTCCTCTTGTAGAATTTATTGATCTCGGAAGGGCATACCAAATGCTTTGAGTAAGGCACGACCTTCCTCGTCAGTATTGGCAGTAGTAATGATGGAAATATCCATGCCGCGAATTTGGTCGATACTGTCGTATTCGACTTCGGGGAAAATTAGCTGTTCTCTTACACCAAGGGTGTAGTTACCGCGTCCGTCGAAGCTTTTGGGACTGATGCCGCGAAAGTCGCGAATCCGAGGCAAGGCAAGGTTAACAAAGCGATCGAGGAAAGCGTACATGCGATCGCCCCTCAGAGTTACCATGATGCCAACGGGCATTCCCTGACGAATTTTAAAGCCCGCGATCGCTTTTTTCGCCCGCGTGACTACGGGTTTTTGTCCTGCGATCGTTGCTAGCTCGGTTACAGACGATTCCAGTGCCTTAGCATTTTGTGCTGCTTCGCCCAAACCTCGGTTGATGGTAATTTTCACTAACTTGGGTACTTGGTGGACGTTCTTGTATTGAAACTGCTCCACCAATTGCGGCACGATCTTTTCTTGGTATATGCTTTTGAGTTTTGACGATGCCATAGTTTTTCCTTGTTTACCCTGGTCTTGGTCAGGGATTATCAATTTTGGATTTTGGATTTTGGATTTTGGATTTTAGATTTAATCCAAAATCGGCAATCTAAAACCTAAAATTTTTTGACAGTTATTTGTCGATGATTTCGCCTGTTTTTTTCAGCATCCGCACTTTTTTTCCTTCTTTGTTGAAGGTATAAGCAATCCGGCTAGCAACGTTTTGCTTGGTGGAATAGTGCATGACGTTGGAGCTGTGGATAGGAAATTCTAAGGTGACGATGCGACCTGATTCCCCTTCTTCTTTGGGCTTGACGTGCTTGGTTTTGACGTTCACGCCTTTAATAATCACTTGGCTTTTCTCTGGAATTGCCCGCACAATTTCTCCGATTTTGCCTTTATCTGCTCCAGAAATTACCTGTACCGTATCGCCAGTTTTGACGTGCATTCTGTGGCGAGTTGGTTTATTTTCTTTGGCTCCTTTTCTTTTTGCCATTACAGCACCTCCGGCGCTAAAGAAACGATTTTGGTAAAGTTTTTGTCCCGCAGTTCTCTAGCTACAGGTCCAAATACCCGCGTTCCTCTGGGGTTGCCATCTTGGTTGATGATGACGGCAGCATTGTCGTCAAAGCGAATGCTCATGCCGCTTTCGCGCCGTAAACCTTTACGGGTACGAACGATTACAGCTCGCACAACATCAGATTTTTTAACTCCCATGTTGGGAATAGCATCTTTGACAACGGCGATAATGACATCGCCGACATTTCCGTAACGGCGATTACCAGCACCTAGGACGCGGATACACATTAATTTACGCGCCCCACTATTGTCCGCGACGTTGAGATAGGTTTGAACTTGAATCACTGTTATTCTCCCGTGGTCGTAGTGGTAGCTGCGATCGCGGCTGTGGGGCTATCGAGAATTTCAATCACTTCCCAGCGTTTCGTGCGGCTGAGAGGTCTGGTTTCGCGAATGCGGACGCGATCGCCCTCTTTACACTTGTTTTCTTCATCGTGAGCTTTGTAGCGCCGAGTCCGCACGACAATTTTGGCGTACTTCGGGTGGGGAGAGCGGTTTTCTACCGCAACTACCACAGTCTTTTGCATTTTGTCGCTCACGACTAAGCCAACTCTTTCTTTGACTGCCATCGTTACTTACTCTTCTGTTACGGGTTCGGCTGCATTTGTGTTTGCCACTTGGCGTTCGCGTTCCACCGTGAGCAATTGCCCTAACCGATGTTTGGCGTGCTTGATTTGGTGTGGCTTTTCTAACTGACGTGTTGCTTTTTGCAAGCGCAGACTAAACAGTTGCTTTTTGACAGCAATGATTTCTGTCGCTAACTGTTCGTCGGTTAATTCTCTCGCTTCGGAAATCTTAGGTAGGGGCATTTATACTTGCTCCTCCTGGCGCGTAATAAACTTTGTTTGAATTGGTAACTTGTGGGAAGCCAATCGCATTGCTTCGCGGGCAGTTGCTTCCGGTACGCCAGCGATTTCAAATAAAATTCGTCCTGGCTTCACTACAGCTACCCAAAATTCAGGCGAACCTTTACCAGATCCCATACGGGTTTCAGCCGGACGCATGGTGACTGGTTTATCGGGAAAAATCCGAATCCAAATTTTCCCACCACGACGGATATAGCGAGTCATGGCGCGACGGCTTGCCTCAATTTGCCGCGAGGTGATCCAAGCTGGTTCTTGAGCTTGGAGGGCAAATTCACCAAAGTTGATGTTACTCCCTCTGGTGGCAAGTCCTTTCATTCGTCCGCGCTGTTGTTTGCGGAATTTTGTTCTTCTAGGGCTTAGCATGGTTTGTCATTCGTCATTTGTCATTTGTCATTTGTCATTTGTCATTTCATGACGAATGACATTAACCTTCGTTAGAACGGTCTTCAAACTGTTGCCGTCGGCGTTGTTGTTGGCGGCGGCGCGGTTGATTGGTTCCTGGGGTAGGCTGTGGTTCTTGTCCTGGGATAATTTCTCCCTTGAATGCCCAAACTTTAATTCCCAAGATGCCGTAGATGGTTTTTGCGGTGCAGTAGGCGTAGTCGATATCCGCCCGTAAGGTGTGCAAAGGCACTCTACCTTCCCGCGTCCATTCGGTACGGGCAATTTCTGCACCATTGAGCCGACCGCTGACTTGAACTCTAATACCTTGGATGCCTGCCCGTTGAGCGCGTTGGATTGCTTGACGGACTACGCGACGGAAGGAAACGCGGCGTTCTAGCTGTTGAGCAATGTACTCAGCAATTAGAAAGGCATCGGCATCAACTTGAGCAACTTCGACTACGTTGATCCGAATCTGACGTTGGCTGCCGAGGAGTTCTTGCAGTCCGTTGCGGAGAGCTTCAATACCAGCGCCACCGCGACCGACAACTACGCCAGGGCGAGCGGTGCGTAGCTCTAGTTCAATTTGATCTGCTTTGCGTTCGATGCGAACGTCAGCAATTCCGGCGTTGTTGGAGGCATAACGACCTAGCTTTTGCTCGATGTATTGCCGTAGTTTGTGATCTTCTTGAAGAATTTCAGGATATCGCTGTGGTTCGGCAAACCAACGAGAGTGATGTTCTTTGGTCACGCCAAGGCGAAAACCAATTGGATGAATTTTTTGTCCCATTTTTAATAGTGAGTAGTGAAGCAGCGGGCGTGGAGGTTTCCTCCACGACATTAGCTGCGTAGTAGTGAGTAGTGAGTAGTGAGTAGTGAGTAGTGAGTAGTGAGTAGTGAGTAGT
>ERZ1066126.31-NODE-31-length-133997-cov-21.549499_pt1 | contig 133997 bp, 107 predicted proteins | sample MGYA00382773_ERZ1066126 | MGnify/ENA primary metagenome ERZ1066126 (study PRJEB33369, sample SAMEA5778356) | biofilm metagenome | biome: Industrial cooling water; feature: Water cooling tower basin; material: Biofilm | place: United Arab Emirates | collected... | reverse complement strand
TGTAGGTGAAATTTACTTTCCTTCGGCTACTGAGACCGAAGGCTTCTAAGGAGATAAGCCATGACGTTAACAGCGTTTTTGATTTTGTTGATCATTGCCGGTATTTGCGGAGCCATCGGTCAGGCAATTACCGGGTTCAGTCTGGGAGGAATTCTGGTCACTGTGGCCATTGGATTCATCGGCGCAATGTTGGGCGGTTGGATGGCGCAGGCGATGGGGTTGCCGGAACCTTTCAGATTGAACATCGAAGGGCAGCAGTTTCAGGTGATCTGGTCAATTATCGGTTCGGCCTTGTTTGTCGCATTGATTGGTGTCTTGCGCAGAGGCCGCCTGGCTTACCGCTAAGGCAAACAGGAAGACAAAAATCATCACAGGCGAGTTTCAATCCTGTCTGGCGCATCCTGATAAAATCCCATTTTTTCGCCGGGTGATCCCACGCACCCGGCATTTTTTTCTGCTGAGGTTGGCTTTGAATGGAGTTTTCCATCGCTTGAACTGTCAACTGACGCGAGGCTTTCGCGCGTTGAGGTTGTGGCTGTAACTGAAAACCTTTGGCGCGGCAGCGTTTCGCCAAACCATCGAACATGGCTTTGAACTGCCGGATTTTGCTGAAAGTCTCATCCGACAATACGGTTGTCGTGAAGTCGTCAATCCTGCCACAATTGGCATCGTCGTGTTTCGGTTCGTGCCGCCTTGCGCGGTTTCTAAAGAAGAGATCAACCAACTCAACCGGCGAATTATCGAAGCGCAGATCGAAGACGGCTTCACATTCGCCAATTCCACGGCGTAGAACGGTCGCGTCGTGCAACGGCTCTGCACCATCAATCCTCGCACGACCCAAAACGATGTGCGAGCGACAATTGAAAAGCTGGAACAACCTGGCCGCGAGGCCACTAACCAATTCAAAAAGCTATGAACGATGTTCGCGTCAAACTGAATTTGCAGGAAGGTTTTCGTTCGGCGATCACGGCGGGCAAACACACGCTGATTGCCGACGAACCGGTTTCCGCCGGAGGCAAGGATGAAGGAATGTCGCCGTATGATTTGCTGCTGTCTGCGCTCGGAGCCTGCACGGCGATGACCTTGCGGATGTACATCGAACGCAAAAAACTGCCGATCACCGATGTCGAAGTCATGCTGACATTCGACCGCATTCACATTGACGATTGCGAAAGCTGCACGGCGGAAGAAACCGAAGGCAAGAAAGAGATTCAACACATCAGCCGGTTGATTTATGTGACGGGCGACGTGACCGAAGAACAGCGCGAACGGTTGCTGTACATAGCCGGTCGTTGCCCGGTTCACGTCACGCTGCACAGCAATCCGCACGTCGAAGACGCTGTGATCGTCAGAAAGAGTTGAATCGCTTTATTCGTAACGAAGCGCCTTGATCGGGTCAACTTTGGCGGCGCTGCGAGCGGGATAAATGGCGGCCAGCAAACTGATGACGACGGCAAACAAAATCGCCCCCGTCCACAAATACCAGGGGATGGAAAAGAATTCGACGTACCGAATGGCCTGACCGGTTTGGCGCGCGATCCATTGGTTCGCCAGCACATTGGCAATGCGGTCAATTCCCCAACCGACCGCGACGCCCAGCGCGCCGCCAAACAATCCGATCAAACTGGCTTCGACAAAAAAGATGCGCATGATTTCGCCGTCCGAACCGCCGATGGCTTTCATGATGCCGATTTCGCGCGTGCGTTCGCGGATGGACATAATCATCGTGTTGGAAATGCCGAACGAGGCCACCAGCAACGCAATGCCGCCGAGCAAGGCCAGGCTGCTGTTGATAATCAGAAAGATGCGTTCGATTTCTTCCAGTTGAGTGGTGACGGAAAAGGCGCGAAAGCCCATCTGTTCCATCTTTTCGGTGACGGGTTTGATGCGGCTGGGATCGGCGACGCGCAATTCTATCGCGCGATAGGCTTCGTCCGATTGCCCCACCAGCGCTCCGCCCATACGTTCCATCGGCGACAGATTGGCCAGTCGCAATTGTTTAGCTTGTCCCATCGGCAGATAAAAATCCGCGTTGCCAAACGGATTGAAATTGATGCCACCGTCGTTTTTCAGCACGCCGACGATGCGAAACACGCGACGTTCAAATCGGCTTTCGTCCGGATCGGTAGCTTCGCGCTGCGGTGTCTGGCTGGGGAAATTCAGCAACGGAATGCCGAAAATGCTGTCGCCTGCGCCCGGCGCCTGTCCCGTCGGAGGTGACAACAAAATGATTTCCTTACCAATCACCGCCTGAGCTTCGCGCTGACGTTCTGCATCGGTTTTGTTTGGCGCTGCCTGAAACGGGCCGCCGCCGGAACCGCCACGATTGTTTCGGCGCTGTCGAAAGGCTTCGGCAGTAAAGGCGCTCAGGAAATTTTCGTTGACGACGGCTTCGTCGCCGGTTTCGCTGCTGAATCCGGTTCCGGCCAGAAAGGTTTTGAAACGCGGTTCGTTGCCCGGCATGGCTCCGGCGACGAGTTGAAATCGCGTGCGGTCGTTGAATCGCGTGTAGCCGGTGAAGGTGACAATCGGCGCGACAAAGCGAACGCCATCAAGTTGTTGAATTTCGGCAATCGTTTCGTCGTTGAGCATGCGCCGCGCGCGGCGGAGTTGTCGGCTGGTTTCTTCCTGATTCGGCGATGGTTCGGGCGTCGCCTCTCCGACGGGTTTGTCGTCAGCGCCGCCTTCATCCATTGCGGTTCGCCCTTCGTTCAACACCAGCAAATCATTGGCGTCCGCGCCGACGACCGTAATGGCAGTGAAGGCATCCAGTCGCGCAAAGGCCTGACCGATGATGTTTCGCTGCAATCCGATGCCGAAACTGACCATAGTGATGATGGCGGCCACGCCAACCACCACGCCAATAACGGTCAGCGCGGTTCGCAATTTCGCCTGACGTAGATTTCGCAGCGCGAGCGCCATGATGTCCGCAAAATTCATCCGCCGACCTCCACGACTTTGCCGTCTTTCAACCGAACGATTTGCGTCGCGTAGCGGCTGGCCAATTCGTGATCGTGCGTCACCAGCACAATCGTTTTGCCATCGCGTTGCCGCATTTCATCCAGCAAGCCTATGACTTCGGCAGCGCGGTTGCTGTCCAGATTGCCTGTTGGTTCGTCGGCCAGCAAAATTTGAGGCTGGTTGGCAATGGCGCGGGCGATGCTGACACGCTGTTGTTCTCCGCCGGAAAGCTCTGAAGGAAGATGTTCCGCGCGCTGCGACAACCCCACGCGGTCGAGCAATTCCAGCGAACGTCGCCGCCGTTCGGTTTTTCCCAACCCCGCAAAGGCCAACGCCAGCGACACGTTTTCGCGCGCGGTCATGGTCGGAATCAGATTGAAGCTCTGAAAAATCATCCCGACGCTGTGCAATCGGTATCGCGACATTTCCCAGGCGCTGAGCGGCGCAAGGCTTTTGCCATCGAACAAAATTTCTCCGCCGGTCGGACGATCCAACCCGCCAAACAAATTCAACAACGTGGATTTGCCGGAACCGCTGGTTCCCAGGATGGCTGCGAACTGCCCGCGTTCGATGGAAACAGAAACGTCAGACAACGCGCGGACGGTTTCCGCTTTCATCGGGTATTCACGAACGACTTGGCGAGCTTCGAGGATGGGCATTGGGATCAAGAAGAAAACAGGATTCGCAGAATGGTTTCATCGTGCAAATCCTGTTTCAGAAATTGCCGGCTTAACAAAATTCAGTCGCGTTGAAGAAATAGCTCAATTCAATCCTGGCGTTTTCAGGCGAATCCGAACCGTGCGAAGCGTTTTCGCCCATCGTGGTTCCGAAATCACCGCGAATGGTCCCTTTGGGCGCTTTGGTGGAATCGGTCGGCCCCATCAAATCGCGCCACGCCTGGACGGCGTTTTCTTTTTCCAGCGCCAGCACGACGGTCGGGCCACTGGTCATGAATTCAACCAATTCGCCAAAAAATGGGCGTTCGCTATGAACAGCGTAAAACCCTTCAGCAACGGGTTTGGACATATGAACCAGTTTCATCGCACGAATTTTGAATCCGTTGTCGGTGATGCGTTGAATGATGTTGCCGATGTTGCCCGCGCGAACAGCGTCGGGTTTGATCATCGCAAAAGTCATTTTCGGTGTGTCAGACATAATTCTCCTTGAACAAGTGAAAATAAAATAAATGGGTTGCGGGAAATTCGGAATTGATGGCGGATGATAACAATCGCGTTTTCACAGCGTCAAACCAAGTCGAAAACGTGCGGACGTTGAAAGCATGCTGCCGTAAAAAATTTGAGGGCTGAGTCGAATTCAAGATTCGACTCAGCCCTCAATGGTTTGGAAGCCGCAACAAGGTTATGGTCTGGTTGGCGCCCCGGCGCGCCCACCGCTGCTAGCCGGAGCTTCGCTGCGAACAGGTGCAGACGTGGAAATTACGCTTGTAGAAGCTGCAGACGATGACGAGGTCGAAATTGCTCGTCCTCCGTAATCGCCGGCTCCGCGATCCGCGCCAAATCCCGGATTGGTGTCAATCCGGCGGCCTTCGATGGAACGCTGGATCGGAGCGCGGTCATTTCCGGCAATCACTCGGCTCGGCAACGCAGCGCCACCGCCACCTGCGGTTCCACCGCCATTGCCATACGGATTGCCCCAGTAAGGGTTATAACCATACGGCCAGTAATACAGGCAGTTGCCATACGAATTGAAGAATCCGAATCCATACGGCGAATACCACAAACCACGACGCGGAATAAACGTGTAGCAGTTGTAAAACGGATCGTAGAGCCAACCGAAATTCAGCGCGCTCATTGTGCGCGAACGACGCAACGCCGAGATATTGGCAGCCATCAGCGTATTGGCGCGGTTGAAGCTCCAGGAGTCGAACCGATCCGAAACGTCCTTGTTGACCTTGGCAATGTCAGAATTATTGACCACACCGCCAGTCAGTTTGACCGCGTTGCCGCGTTTGATCTTGGTCGCTTTGCCAAGCAGAAACTGATTGCGGTCGCCGACGAACAATTCGCCCTGACGAACCTGAACCAGCGTGTTGGCCTCAATCGTGTCGAAACGATAGATGCCGTCCTTGGCGATGGAAATCGTGCCGTGAGGAGTGACGATTTCGAGCGGCGAATTTTTGTTGATGTTGGACACCTGCTCGTTGGCGGTGGCGACTTCGGCAATGGCCGATCCTTTGATCAACTCAAACCGGATTTCTTCAAACGCGGTGTTGAGCACTCGAACTTCGCTGTTTTCATTCAACCGCAGATACGATCCGGGGCTGAGCAGTAATTCGGCGTAACTGCCGGCTTCGGTAATCAGGCTGTCGCCATCGCGCATTTGCGTGCCGAGTGAAGCACGGCCTTTGCTGCCGTCTTCGCTGTCCGCGCGCAAAATAAACACTTTGCCTTCGGCGCGATTGACAAAGCCGGACTTGGTGGAAATCAGGTGTTGAGCGTTGGCCGCGATTGACGCCCCGACGAGCAGCGCAACTGCGGCAACGAAAACTTTGACGAATCTTGTCATAACGGCCTCCTTCGACCTAAAACACGTTGACTGGGGGTAACTGTCGCGGTGGATTCTACTCCCGCGGTTAAGCGAAACAAAGGCAAACCGCGATAATCGCCAAGTATTTTTCCGCCGGAATCATGATGCCCGGCGGCAAAAGGTTTATTCCAGTTGCCTTAGAACTCCAACGCGGCGACATGAGTTCGGACCGTTTCGCCCATCGTCCGCAAATCGTATCCCCCTTCCAGACAGGAAACGACACGACCTTTGCCCGCAGTCCGCGCCGCTTCTTTCAATCGTCTGGACATACGAGCATAACTGTCGTCAGTCAGTTCCAACTGCCCCAGCGGATCGGCGACGTGAGCATCAAAGCCCGCCGAGATGATGACCAAATCCGGCTGAAGCGTTTTCATCGCCGTTTCCAAACCTTGTTCGAACAATTGCAGGTATTCATTGGCCGAAGTTCCAACGTGAATCGGAACATTGAGCGTAAAGCCTTCGCCTTCGCGCACGCCGCGTTCACGCGCGTCGCCTGTTCCCGGATACCACGGGTACTGGTGCAAGCTGTAATAAAAAACCGTTGGATCGTCGTAAAAAATATCCTGGGTTCCGTTGCCGTGATGCACGTCGAAATCCACGATCAGGATGTTTTTGATTTCCGTCGGATATGTCGCCTGAGCATAGCGCGCCGCAACCGCGACATTGTTGTAAAGGCAAAACCCCATCGCCTGCCCGACGGTGGCGTGATGCCCAGGCGGACGACAGGCGACAAAAACGTTTTCGGCTTCTCCGCTGATGACGGCATCCACCGCTCGGCAAGCTCCTCCGGCAGCCAATCGCGCAGCGACATCTGAGAGTTCAGAAACTACAGTGTCGGCGTCAATCTGCACGTGTTCAAACATCATCGCCTGTTCGCACGCCTGATGTACGCGAGCAATTGAACGCGCCGTGTGGCAACGCTCCAATTCTTCGTCGGTGGCGGCGCGTGGAGACAACTTGACGAAACTTTGCCAGCGATCTTCATCAGCCATCAACCCATTCAACACAGCACGATACCGCTCGCGCCGTTCGGGGTGATGGCCAGTGTCATGTTTCAGATAATCGTCAGAATAGATGATTGCGGTGGACATGGCGCGGATCGTACGCGCAGATCGTAGGATAGGCAACCAAACAAGGCAGATAAGGCTATAACCGTTTTTCTCAACAGGATGAACCGGATTTTCGGCAGGATTTTCAGGAACTTCATTCACGGTTGTGTTCCGGTCGTCTGTGAATCCTGTTCATTCTGAAAAAATCTTGCTCATCCTGTTTTGCAAATTCTGCTGCCGATTACAGTCCTGGGTCTTTGACGCGAATCTCAAACGGCCATTCATAGGTGTAAAACGGAAACCGAACGTGATGTTTGAAGCTGATTTTGGCCGCCATCCCGCGGCCTTCGCGCCACAATTCGACGCGGTGATCGTCGGGCAAACCGCATTCGCGAGCTTTTTCCTTCAACTGGGCGCGCACATCGTCCTCTTTCAAATTCTGGACTGCACCGCGATGCAGAATTTCGGCAGTGGCTGCGTGCATCGCTTCATTGCCCTGATAAATTGGAACGAAAATCGCCACCAGATAGACAATTGCCGCGGCGAACGCCAACAGCAACAATACTCCAAACCGTCCACTTCCCCGTTCGGCCTGAGCGGGTCTGCGATCAACTCTATTTGCTTTCATTCTTTCTCAACCTCTTGCAGCGTGATTCAACAATTCGCGCACGCTGGCGCGAATGATGGTCGGCGAAATGTCGTCGCGCACAACAACCTCGCCGATCCGTGTTGGCAAAATGAGGGGAAGTTTTCCTTGGGCAACTTTCTTGTCGTGCGCCATCGCCGCGACTATGTCGGGCACGTTCAAGTCATCAATGGGGGGCAGCTTGCGACCAAACCGGCTCAGCGCGTCAACGCCTGACCTGATCACGTCGGCTTCAGCGCGCGGGATTATACCCGCTTTTTCCGAAATGGTAGAGGCGCATTGCATTCCGTAACCAACAGCTTCGCCATGTTTCAGTCGCCGATAAGCCGTCACCGCTTCCAGCGCGTGGCCGACCGTATGGCCAAAGTTCAAAATTCGCCGCAACCCCGATTCGCGTTCGTCCGTGGTCACAACCTCGGCTTTGATTTCGCAACAGCGAGCAATGATTTTTGCCAACAACCCGGCATCGAGCGCAAACACATCCGCCAGTTTTTCCTCCAGCAAATCAAACAATGCCCGATCCCAAATCACGCCATACTTCAAAGCTTCGTAAAGCCCGGCGCGCAGTTCGCGTTGCGGTAACGTCGCCAGCGTTTGCGGATCAATGATGACCGCGCGCGGCTGGTGAAACGCTCCGATCAGGTTTTTGCCCAGCCGATGATTGACTGCGGTTTTGCCGCCGACGGAGCTATCAATCGTCGCCAGCAAGGTCGTCGGAATCTGGACGTAATGAACTCCGCGCTGATAACAAGCGGCGACGAATCCGGCCAGATCGCCTACGACGCCGCCGCCCAGAGCGACCACGGCATCGCTGCGTTCAAAACGATTGGCGATCATAAAGGCCAGGGCTTTTTCCGCTGATGCCAGCGATTTGGCGCGTTCGCCTTCGCCCATCAAATGCGTCAGCGTGGCGAAACCCGCCTGCTTCAAACTCTTTTCGACGGCTCGGCCATACAACCGGTGAACGCGCGCGTTCGAGATAATCGCCAGCTTGCGCGTCTTCGCGCCAAGCGCCGAGCGTGTAATTTCGCCAACTTGCTTCAAGGCTCCGTCGGCAATGGTGATGTCATAACTTCGTTCGCCGAGTGCGACACGGACTGTTTGTGTCATTAGCTGGCTTTCAGCCTTCAATGCCTTCATTTTGGTGTATTGCTGGCCGGGGTAAGGATTCTGATAACTATGACATAAACAAGGAAGCCAATAAATGTCACAGTAAATGTTGCTTTGAAAAGCCTCTTGAACTTCCCTTTAGTTGCTAGCATAGCAATCAACGCAACTGGCAACGAGGCTATTACTGCAAATAAAGCTGGGATTGCTACGGTACCGAGTGCTGTGAGTAAAAAGTTGAGAAGGAATTCAAATCCACTGTTCGATCCTTTTGCTGTAAACACTCCCAGGAACAAGCCGATTGCGCCTGAAATAAAAAAGAGCTTGTTATAGATGGAGTCATACCAACTGTAAGGCTCTTCCTCATCCTCTATCGTCTCTGTCGTGAATACTTCTGACTTATCCTGCGGCACCACGTCTGATGAAATTTTCTCTTGATATTGCCTTGGTGTGCTTTTTTCATTTGGAGACGCTACTTTTACTATTTCTGTTTGAATTGGTACTACACTCTTGGGCGATCCTGTGTGATAAGTATGCTCAGTTAGCCATTCTCCACAATGTTTGCACTTAATGGCATCATCCTGAATCTCTTCAGCACAAAATGGACATTTCTTCATAGTCTTCCTACTCCATTTTCACAGGTAATTTCTCGACAGATGAGCACAATCCTAGTTTAAGACTTCTGAGGTCAAACAATCAAAATCCAATTCGCCAATCCCGATCATCGCCGCCAACTCTTCCACTGAATACTGCTGCCCGGTATTCCACAAATCAATCAGCATTTCGCCCGCTTTGCGCGAAGTCCACCAGCGCGAGCCGAATTGGGTTTTCAGGAAATCGCGCATCTGCGCTTCAAAGGCGGCGGCGCGCAGAAAATCCGCCGAGCGAAAATCGTCGCTGAGGTCGCGCAAACAATCGGCTCCGTCAACGCGCACGCGCAGTGCGTCGGTCATTAGTTCGGCGTAGCGTTCGCCAATGCCGCTGGTCAGATTGCCCGAATGAAATTCCAGTTCGTAAGTGAGCCGGGCGGCTTCGCGGCGCAATTCCAGCAAACGAAACAGCGACAGCGCGCGGCGAAATTCCGCATTGGCGACAAAACCGAAAGTGCCGGTGAGCCAGGCTTCTTCCAGCATCAGGTTTTCGATCAACAATGCCCAGGCCATCGGCACGGCGGCATCTCCGCCGCGTTGAAATTCCGGCGGCAGATTGCGCGAAGTCCACGCGAAGAGTTGCGCTTTGCCCGCCGCGCGCAGGAATTCGCCGTAATTCAAATGGCCGCCGGTTGGTTGAACGACCAGTTTGATTTCGTCGGGAATGCGAATCGGCGAACAAAACGCACGGCGTTGTTTGCCCGCACGAACGGCGGCGTCAAGTTCGACATTTGCTTGTTTGTCCGGATTGAAACCGAAGTTGGCAAAGAGTTCGCGGTACACGCGCAGCATCTGTTCGCGCGGAAAGAAGACATCAAACCGCGTGTAACGCCGCAGATACGGCCAATCTGCCTCGGTCGCTTCGTCCAGGGAAACGCCGGTTTCGCGCGCCAGCAACGGCGCAAGCTCTGAAACATAACGGCTTTCGGTTTTTGACAACAACTGCGTCGCTTTGGCCGCAACAGCGTCAAGATCAACTCCGCGAAGTTCGCGCCGCATCGCCGGATAGGAGGCAAATCCAAGTTCGCGCGCGCCGTCTCGCAAAATGGCAAATAGTTCAGCCAACAAATCCTGGGTTCCTTTGACGATGTCGGCTCGGCGGGCGTGAAGTTCGCGACGACGCTCGCGGTCAGGTTCGATCGCCAGCAATTCTTCGATTTGATGGAAAGGAATTCGCTGCACATCCAGATTACTTTTTGACGGCCAATCAATTTTCGAGGCGACTTCGTACTCGGAAATTTCGGCGGACACGTCGCGAACGCGAGCAAGCAGATTTCCTTCCAGAGCAAAGGCGATCAATCGCGCGATGGCAACTCGTTCGGTTTTGCGGGATTCGGAAACGTCGTTGCGTTTGGCGCGGAGTTCTTCGACCGTCGAAAGTCGAAACAGGTCGCTGTATTCACTGTGAATGTGCGCCACGTCGCGGCTGGTTTGGCGACCGGAACGAAAGAGAAAATCTTCGCGGTGAAGTTCGGAATGGTACTCGCCAAATCGCTGGCGGTAATCGCTCAACATTGCGCGCCCTGCTGGTTTTGAGAAAAAGCGAACCCCAAACTCTCTTTCACCGCAGAGACGCAGAGAACGCTAAGGAAGCGCAGAGATCCCGATTGAACACTCTGCGTTACCTCTGCGCCTCTTTGCGCCTCTGCGGTGAATTGGCCAGCTTGAATTTCGTTCTCTCGTTAAAAGATAAGCAAACGAACATGCAACATAGTCACGGCGGGAAAGTCCGTCAAGAACGGTTTGGGAAAGTTTCGTGAAGTCCAGAAAAGTCTGGGGAAGTCCCGCTGATTTTCCGAGACTTCCCCAGACTTGAATTCCAGCAGGTGGCCTGGTCGGCGCATGAATACGTACTGCGGCGCATCCCTTAACCGCAAACCCTTTCGAGGCACGTAATCATACGCCTACCACGCCATCTGTTGATCAGTTCGACAGTCTTTGATCCAAGACATACAACATTGTTGATAGAAACAAGGGGATACTCTTTTGAAATTTGATGGGAGAATCTTGAAGCCTTTGGCGGTAAGGAATGGTGGCAACCAAACAGACCCTGACATCGAACACCACATCCGTGAGATTGTCTGTTTGCAAGAATTGCTCGCAGCAGTCGGAAAATAAAAGGCGCTACAGTCGTGGGATTGTCTGTAGCGCCATGATAAGTGCGGTCACCTTCCTCACCCTGGTAACCGCTGACACCGTCAGTGGAGTTAACCACCTGGTATCTCGTTGCCCCGCCTAAGCTAGAGCAAGCTCGGTGCCACAGAAATCCCGCACCTGAAAATTCCATCTAACTCATTGAAAAGACAGACCTTTAACTTGCACTCGTTTTGTCTTACGCAAAACCGTCTTTTCCGCAGCCGAGTAATTCTTACTTCGTCGAGTAAAAACCGCTATGAAATAATTTCCTCAACGCCATCGTCTTCTCATCTTTCCGAAGATTCGAGTTCCCCAAAGTCTGGAAAAATGTTCGCGGGAAAAATTTCTCGCTCAATTCGTACTGAAGCCAGACAACCAACGATCTGAACATTGCGCTTACTGCACTTTGAGCCATTGCCAAATCCCAAGTGGCTTGACCAATCCGTCAGGCCAAAGTTATAACGCGGCTTCGTTCGAGTCCGCATCTTTTCTTCAATTTCTTCACTCCCAAGGAGCAAGTTCATGTTGGCGACGATTCACCGTCTGAAATTTGTTGTAGTTGTTTGTTTCATCGGCGCAGCCTTGTTGTATCTCAGCCCAGGCTCGGAATCAGCATCGGCGCGTTCGTTCGAACTAATAGATGAACAGGCCGATCAGACGGAGTTTTTCGAGAAAAAAGTTCGACCTCTGTTGATTGCCAACTGCGCCAAGTGCCACAACCCGAACGCCAAAGTCGCCGAATTGGATTTGACCACCGCCGAAGGTTTTGCTCGCGGCGGCGAAAGCGGCCCGCTCATCAATAAAGAGCATCCCGAAGAAAGCCGATTGTTGAAAGTCATCGGCTATGACGACAAATTGAAGATGCCGCCTTCCGGCAAGATGAAAGACGCCGACCTTGCTGTCATCGCCGAATGGGTCAAAGCGGGCGCTCACTGGCCAAACGCCAAAGCAATCGTTGCCGAAACCAAAACGGCTCCGAAATCCACGCGCGAATTCACCGACGAAGAAAAGAAGTTCTGGGCTTATCAACCGCTGGCCAATCCTGCTGTGCCAAAAGTCAAAAATTCGGCCTGGGTGAAATCGCCGATTGATGCCTTCATTTTGGCCAAGCTGGAAGAAAAAAATCTGCAACCTGCTCCGCCCGCCGACAAGTTGACGCTATTGCGTCGAGCGACTTACGACCTGACCGGTTTGCCTCCGACAGAAACAGAGATCAAGGACTTTCTGGCCGATACTTCGCCGACTGCGTTTGAAAAAGTCGTTGAACGGTTGCTGGCCTCGCCTCGGTATGGCGAAAAGTGGGGACGGCATTGGCTGGACGTGGCGCGTTACGCTGATTCGACTGGCAACGACGAAGATCACCGTTATCCTTTCGCCTGGAAATATCGCGATTACGTCATCGAAGCGTTCAACGACGATTTGCCGTTCAATCAATTCATACGCGAACAAATCGCCGGAGATTTGTTGCCGAGTCAGGATGGCAATGAAGTGAATCGGCGCGGCATCATTGCCACTGGCTTTCTGGCGCTGGGTCCGAAAGCCGTCGCCCAGCAGGACAAAACGAAAATGCTGTATGACGTTTACGACGAACAGGTGGACGTCACCTCAAAAGCGTTTTTGGGAATGACGCTGGCTTGCGCGCGCTGCCACAATCACAAATTCGATGCGCTGCTGACCAAAGATTATTATTCGATGATCAACATCTTCGCTTCGACGCGCAGTTTCAGAAATCCCGATTCGCATGTGTCCGGCGTGTTGGAAAAACCGCTCGTGCCCAAAACCGAATGGGAAAAATACCAAACCGCTCGCAAAGAACTTCAGGCCAAACAACAAAGAGCGCAAACCGAACTGGAAGAAATCGTGGACTCGGTTCGTGAACCTGCGGCCAAACAATTTGCGCCGCGAATGGCCGAGTTCATGTTGGCAGCGCATAAGGTTTATGCAGGCGAAGCAAAAACCGAAGACGTTGCCGCACAAACAACATTGCCGGTGGAAGTGGTGAATCGTTGGGTCAAGTTTTTGAAGCCCGGCGATCTGACGCCGCAGCATTTGCTGGAATGGCGCAACGCATCATCGGACAAGCTGGCCGAAGTTGCGCAAAACTATCAGCGGCAATTTCAAACCCGGCTGAACGAATGGCTGGAAAAAATGGCCAAGTGGCGGGCGGCTGAAAAAGCGGCTGACCCGGGCCAGAAAAAATCCGTATCGGGCAAACCTGCGTTTGAGGCGGGCGATGACCGGTTCTTTCACGGAGTTTATTTCGCGGGCGATGGGCCGTTCGGCGTTTCCGCCAAAGACAAAACACGGTTTTCCGTCGAACAAAACCAGCGCATTGCCGAATTGCAAAAAGAAATCGAAACGCTGAAAAAATCTGCGCCTGCCGAACCGGAACTCGCTTGCGCCATTGAAGAAGGCGAACCGGTCGCGCAAAAAGTCTTCGTGCGCGGCGATTACAACTCGCCTGGCGAAGAAGCTCCGAAAGCCTTTCCGGCCATTCTTTCCACATTCGACACCAAACCGAACTTCACCGGCAGCGGTCGTTTGCAATTGGCTGAATGGCTGACGCAACCCGAACATCCGCTGACCACGCGCGTGATCGTCAATCGCGTCTGGCAATGGCATTTCGGCGAAGGCCTGGTTCGCACGCCGGACAACTTCGGCGTCACCGGCGATAAACCTTCGCACCCGGAACTGCTGGATTTTCTGTCGCGCGAATTCGTCAAACGCGGATGGTCTGTCAAAACGATGCACCGGTTGCTGATGCTTTCCAGCGCTTACCAAATGGCCAGCAACAACACTGATCTGGCCGACAACGCCGACAACGACAATCGTTTGTTGACGCGGTTCAATCGCCGCCGTTTGTCCGTAGAAGAATTGCGCGACGGATTGCTGGCGATTGACGGTTCGATTGATTTGACGATGGGCGGCACGCTGCAAAAAGGACGCGGAACCGACGGCGAAAACAATCAGGGACGTTTGAGTTTGAATCCCGAAAAGCTGAACCGTCGCACGGTCTACATTCCGTTGCGCCGCGCGAATCTGCCTACGCTGTTGAATCTCTTCGATTTCGGCGATGCCACTTCGATGACGGGCAAACGTCTGTTGACCAACGTTTCGACGCAGGCGTTGTTCTGGCTCAACAGCGAATTCCTGACGGATCGTTCGGCTACGTTGGCAAAAGCGTTGCTGGCCGATCCATCGTTGAATGATTCGACGCGAGTTGAAAGCCTTTATCGCCGCGTGCTGAATCGCCAGGCCGAAAAATCCGAACTTGAACAAGCATTGAAATACATTGCGGTGTTCAAACAGAAATCTTCCGGCGAAAACGCCGACGCCAAAGCCTGGCAGAGTTTGTGCCGTGTGTTGATGGCTTCGAACGATTTTCTTTACGTGGATTGACGGCAATGAAAAAGACGCTTGGCAACCCAGCAGACAAAGCCGAGATTTTCTCGCGGATCGAGCAATTAAAACCGGACAGCCCGCGTCAATGGGGCAAGATGACCGCACATCAGGCGATTTGCCATTTGAACGATTCGTTTCTGTGCAGATTCGGCGAGCGCTCTTCGACTGACAACAGCAATTTTTTCAGCAGAACGGTGATGAAATGGTTTGCGCTGGAAGTCCCTGTGCCCTGGCCGCACGGTGTCAAAACCATGCCGGAAAACGATCAGTTGATTGGCGGAACTCCGCCTGTGGAATTCGAGCGCGACCGCGTTCAATTGAAAGCGCTGATCGAACGTTTTTGCCAGTCACTGGACAATTCATCGCCACATCCTTTGTTCGGCCAGATGACCGAAGCCGAATGGATGCGCTGGGGATATTTGCACTGCGACCATCATTTGCGCCAATTCGGCGTCTGAGGATTTTATGACCAACGAACTTCATAACCTGCTTCGTCCGATTTACAACCAGGTCGAAAAACCGGTTTCGCGCAGAGCGTGGCTGCGCGCCGCCGGACTTGGTTTCGGCTCCATCGGTCTGACCGCAATGTTGGCAGAACAAGCCCAACTGTTCGCCGCGGCCAATCCGCAAGCGGAAAACCCGCTTGCGCCGAAAGCGCCGCACTTCGAGCCGAAAGCCAAACGAGTCATCTTTTTGTTCATGCACGGCGGGCCGTCTTCGATTGACACCTTCGATCCGAAAGAGCGATTGGTGCGCGACCACGGAAAACCGCTGCCGATCAAACGTCCGCTGGCATTTGCCGATGGGCCAGTCGGGCCGCTGATGAAACCGCTCTGGGATTTCAAACCCGGCGGCAAAAGCGGCGTACCGGTCAGCGACTTGTTCCCGCACATGCGCGAATGCGTGGACGATATGTGCATCATTCGTTCGATGGTCGGCGAAGGCGTGGATCACGGCGCAGCGATGTTGCAAACATTCACCGGCGTATCGAATTTCGTTCGCCCCAGCATGGGTTCGTGGACGGTTTATGGACTTGGCACGGAAAATCAAAACTTGCCTGGTTACATCATGATTAAACCTACGCTGTCTCACGGCGGAGCCAAAAACTGGTCATCTGCGTTTCTGCCCGGCGCATATCAAGGCACTGCCATAGGCAATTCCGGTTTGAAAGTGGACGACATCAAAGATCAGCCGATTGATTACCTGCTCGGCAAACATCTGTCGCCGGACGAACAGCGTTTCGAACTGGAAATGCTGCAAAACATCAATCGCCGCCACAAGGAATTGCGCAAAAACGATCCGCAATTGGAAGCGCGCATTCAAGCCTTTGAACTCGCGTTTCGCATGCAGACCGAAGCGCCCGAAGCTTTTCAGGTGGACAAGGAATCCGAAGCGACCAAAAAACTGTATGGCCTGGACGATCCGCTGACGGCGGATTTCGGCTGGCAATGTTTGCTGGCTCGACGACTGGCCGAACGCGGAGTGCGCTACATTCAATGCACGCACAGTTACAAATGGGATCAACACAGCGAGCTTTACAACCTGCACACCAAAAACGCCCGCGAAGTGGACAAACCGATTGCCGGTTTGCTGAAGGATTTGAAATCGCGCGGTTTGCTGAAAGATACCCTGGTGATATGGGCTGGCGAATTCGGCCGCACTCCGGTTTCTGAAAGCGGCGATGGGCGCGATCACAATCCTTACGGCTACACCATCTGGATGGCGGGCGGCGGCGTCAAAGGCGGTTTCATTTACGGCGCGACCGACGACATTGCGTATCATGCCGTCGAAGACCGCATGCACATACATGATTTCCACGCGACGATGCTGCATCTGCTGGGGCTGGATCACGAACGGCTGACTTACAGTTACAGCGGTCGAAATTTCCGTTTGACCGACGTTGCCGGAGTAGTCGCCAAGAAGATCATCGCCTGACTCGAAAATTATTGCCCACGAATCTTTCTCGGAAATTGCAATTGGACGGCTAATTTTTGCCGTCCAATTTTCATTTTTAGCTTTTGGAATGGCTTCAATAAGCTGAAAAATCCGTTTTTTAATCTTGAACGCCAGAAAATTCCTACTTTTTTAGGATTAATCAGTTCTACGCTTGCCATCTTGTAGGAATTCGGACTACTATTAATTTTGTTAAGACATAAAAACTCAAGGCTGACGACTCACACACGGTACCACCGCCCCCACAGAAATCGAATTAGACAATTGATTGCAATTGCCGGAAAAAACTTTGCGACAACTCCGCCCTCAGCGAATTCCGGCAATGCGCTTCTGTTGAGGCTTACTTTTTCTTCGGCGTGAATTCAGGAATCCAAATTTGAAACTTCACGCTGAGCAAATCAACCGTATTCATTGAGAAATTGAGGTCACATGAAAAGCACATCCCAAAATAAACCTCTTCGTTTATTTCTGACTTTCACCATTCTGACGATGCTGTTATTCACCGTTTCGATGACATCTGCCATCAACCAACCGATTGTCACGACCTTGGCTCATTCAAAAGACACCTGTTCCAAATTTGCAAGCAAGGCAATTCCGAAGCTGCCCAAACGTCCGGGTTACCGGTTGTCCGCTTGAGTCGTTTGCACGTGGCTGATTCTGTCAGTCGCAAAACAAGTTTCAAAAGAAAAGGTGGCTGAATGACGGCCACCTTTTTTTATGTGTAACTGCTTTGGGGGAAAACCAAGCGAGCAATCATCAGAGTGTCGAAACCAGATTGAATTGCATTGGCGGCTTGACGGAACCTACTTAAGCGAACAGACTTCTGGCGCTTCAGGGAAACCGTCTTATGCCCGCAAAAGAACAACAATCAGAGGTAACCGATTTGAAACGAATTCCCAGGGTGTTGGCGTCCATGGCACATCCTGACGATGCTGAAATTCTTGTCGGTGGAACGCTCTTGCACCTGAAATCACTGGGTTGGGAAATTGGAATCCTGACAATGACCAGCGGAGATTGCGGTTCGGCGACTCACACCAAAGAAGAAATTTCGCGCATCCGATACGCCGAAGCCAAAGCCGCCGCGCACTTTCTGGGTGCGTGGTACGAATGCGCCGGGTTGATGGACGTGGAAGTGTTCCTCAATGCCGAAAACCTGCGCCGGGTGGTCGAACGCATGCGACATTTCAACCCCGACGTGGTCATTACGCATTCGCCTGTGGATTACATGCTCGATCACGAAGAGGCTTCGCGATTGGCACGCGCAGCGACATTTGCGCTTTCGATGCCGTTGTACCAAACCCGGCAAATCGCTCCGTCGGAACCGATGGTGGCGACTCCGACGCTGTATTACGCCGATCCGCTGGAAGGAATTGACGCAATGGGTGAACGGCGTTGGCCGCAGTTTTACGTCAACATCACTGACACCATCACGCAAAAATGCGAACTGTTAAGCTGGCATCAATCGCAACGCGACTGGCTGCGCGCACATCACGGCGTAGATCAATATCTGAAACAGATGACCGAATGGGCGGCGAAATTCGGCTCGGAATGCGGATTTGAGTTTGCCGAAGGTTTTCGCCAGCATCTGGGGCACGGGTATCCGCACGAACCTGTTTTGCAAACCGCGCTGAATCCGTTCATAAACGTTGCGGCAACTCGCCTGGAATAAGGGGCATAAACAATGGCAATCACTGAAAAATATCTGAATCCATTCACTGATTTCGGCTTCAAGAAATTGTTCGGCAATGAGCCAAACAAGGATTTGTTGATTGATTTCCTGAATCAATTGCTGCCGCCACATCACCAGATTCAGGAACTGACCTACGCTCGCAACGAACAGGTTGGCCGCAGCGAATTTGACCGCCGGGCGATTTTCGATCTGTTTTGCACCAGTCCCAGCGGAGAACGCTTCATCGTCGAGATGCAACGCGCCAAACAGAATTACTTCAAAGACCGCAGCGTCTTTTACGCAACCTTTCCGATTCAGGAACAAGCGCCGCGCGGCGATTGGAATTACCAGCTTGCGCCGGTGTACCTGGTCGGCATCCTGGATTTCGTGTTCGCCGAAGACAAAGACGACACCGAAGTCTGTCACCGCGTGCAGTTGAAAGATCAAATCAATCGCGTGTTTTACGAAAAGCTGATGCTGATTTATCTGGAGATGCCGAAGTTCACCAAGACAGAAGATGAACTGGAAACGCCGTTCGACAAATGGCTGTACGTGCTGAAGCACTTGCCCAGATTGACGGAACGCCCGGCCAAATTGCAGGAGCGCGTCTTCGCTCGTTTGTTCGAGGCGGCAGAAATTGCCAAATTCAATCGCACAGAGTTGGAATTATACGAAGATAGCGTGAAGGTTTACCGCGACCTGAAAAACGTCCTTGATACAGCCGCTCAAGAAGCCAGAGCTGATGGCGAGAAGAAAAAAGCGTTTGAAATAGCGCGCAATCTTTTGAATGCGGGCTTGCCATCACACTTTGTTGCTGAAAACACAGGCTTGAGCAAACAAGAAATTGAAGCATTGCGATAGTGTTTTCAAAATCGTTCATTGCTCAAATTTTTCTCGGAGCGTCTTCCTGCTCCAAACATCAACAACAGGAGAGTTCATCAAAATGAGTCAGTTAAACATTGGTATTGTCGGGCTGGGCTGGGTGGCCGGAGCGCACATCGAAGCCTTCAAACATATTCCCGGCGCAAAAGTCACCGCCGTCTGTTCGCGCCGCGAACTGGACGAAGCCGCCATTTCCGCGCAATACGGAACTCCGCTCAAAGCCTACACGGATTACGCGGCGATGCTGGCCGATCCGAACATTCACGTGATTGACATCTGCACGCCGCATCCGTTTCACGCCGAACAAGCGATTGCCGCCGCCAAGGCCGGCAAACATCTGATTATCGAAAAACCCATCGCCATCAGTTACCAGGACGCAGTCGCCATTCGCAAAGCAATTCATGAAGCTGGCGTCCAAGCTTGCGTCTGTTTTGAAGTTCGATTCAGCATGCAAGGCACAATGCTGCGTTCGACGATTGACCAGGGATTGATTGGCAAACTGCATTACGCCGAAGTGGATTATTACCACGGCATTGGCCCGTGGTACGGCCAGTTCCCCTGGAACGTCAAAAAAGACATGGGCGGCAGCAGCTTGCTGACCGCCGGATGTCACGCCATGGATTTGCTGCTCTGGTACATGGATTCCGAAGTCGAAGAAGTCACCAGCTACGCCACGCGCAGCAGCAACCCTGTCTTTGCGCCGTACGAATACCCCAGCTCGACCGTCACCATCCTGAAATTCAAAGACGGCAAAGTCGGCAAATGCGCTTCGATTGTGGATTGTTTGCAGCCGTATTATTTCCACATCCATCTGGTCGGCAGCGAAGGCAGTTTGCTGGACAACAAAATTTACAGCGCAAAACTGGCGGGCATGAACAAAGCCAGGTGGAGCACGCTGGAAACCGGCTTGATTGATTCGGGCGACGTGGCTGACCATCCGTACCAACCGCAGTTCCAGGCATTCGTTGATGCGGTGAACAAGAATCAGAAGATGCCGTTGACGGATTTCGACACTGCGTTTGAATCGCATCGAGTGGTTTTCGCTGCGGATATGTCTGCGGCTGAAGGCAGAACCGTGAAGATGTCTGAACTGAAATTTTAACAGACATAAAATAGACAGGATGAACATGATTTTTCAGGATTGGTTTTCATCCTGACGAATCCTGTAAATCCTGTCTATTCTCTATTCCTTTTCAATCCAACCGCCGAGCCTTGATTCCGTCTCCCCACAATACCGACAACAATTGATTGACGTGGTCGTGGCCGCGCGCTTCCAGCGTCAGATCAATTTCCACGCCGCCGACTTCCAGATTGGAAAACGCGCGGTTGTGTTCGACTTCCAGAATGTTCGCGCCCAGTTCGGCTACGTGCTGACAGATGTGAGCCAGTTCGCCCGGTCGGTCGCGCATCATCGCGCGAATGCGAACCATACGACCGTCTTTGGCCAAGCCGCGCTGGATGATCTTCGACAACAGGTTCGGATCAATGTTGCCTCCGCTGATGACGATGGCGACTTTTTTGCCTTCCAGTCCCGTCAGTTTGTTGAACAGCACCGCCGCCAATCCGGCAGCGCCTCCGCCTTCGACAACAGTCTTTTCAATTTCCAATAGCTTCAGGATGGCGCTGGCGATTTCGTCTTCGCCGACGGTTGCGATGTCGTCAACGTAGCGGCGAACAATTTCCGAAGTGATTTTGCCAGCGCGTTTGACCGCCAAGCCGTCGGCGATGGTCGGTTGAGAAGGAATTTCCATGATCTCGCCGGTTTCCACCGCCGCTTTCATCGAAGCGAAATGCTCCGGCTCAACGCCTATGATGCGAATGTTCGGTTGAGATTCCTTCATTGCGATGGCTGTGCCGCTGATCATGCCTCCGCCGCCAATGGGAACGACGACGGCATCGAACTTCACGTTTTCTTCCAGCAATTCCAAGCCGATGGTTCCCTGCCCGGCGATGATCGCTTCGTCGTCGAAAGCGTGAACGAACGTGTAGCCGTGTTCAGCGGAAAGTTCGCGCGCGTGCGCCAGTGCCTCGTCGTAAGTCGCACCGTGCAGCACGACTTCGCCGCCCAGATCGCGCGTGTTGGCAACTTTGATCAGCGGCGTAGCTTTCGGCATGACAATCACCGACCGAATGCCCAACCGCGTGGCGTGATGGGCAACGCCTTGTGCGTGATTGCCCGCGCTGGCGGCGACGACTCCGGCCTGACGTTCAGCTTTAGAAAGCTGCAAGAGCTTGTTCAACGCGCCGCGCTCTTTGAAGCTGCCGGTCATCTGCAAGTTTTCAAACTTGAAGTAGGTGTTGCAGCCGCACAACCGGCTGAGCGTATGCGACAACGGACAAGGCGTTTGATAAATCGCGCGCCCCAGACGTTGGCGCGCTGCCTGAATTTCGGAAAGTGTGACCATGCAGCAAAGGTAGAAGCCACACCGAAAACTGTCAAACCAGGTTGCGAGGACAGTGAACGTGTTTGCGATCTAAGGATTGGCAACACAAGAAACGAAATCCCATTGATCATGCTAAAAATAAGAGGCCAATGCCGTAAATTAGCAAATGGCCCCTTAAGTATATGCACGCTTTTGCCAGCCTACCGCCCTCTCATGAGGAAGACATCCCAAGCCCATCGCCCTATCTGTGCTCCTCGGACATCTTTGACCTTGGCTCGGTACTTGAACAGATTTCCATGCTGGTCAGTGCGCCTTGATTCCTTGTAATCTAGGTCTATCACCGCAAGACCCACTGCTGGCAAAGTGCGAAGTTCCGTTGGTTCAGATATGCCATTATGATTGGCATCTTGCCACAACCTTAAAGCGGTAAAGATGGTATCTCTGTAGTCTATCTGACCATCGTTATTCCCTCCATTTGACGGTTTATCGTATACTGCTAGCGCTAGAAAGCCATTTTTAGTTACTCCTGGTGGAGGTGCGGGTTGGGGCGTGAAATTGCCAAATAGCTCTTGGCCGTTATCAATGAATCCGTTGCTATTACGGTCTAAAACAAGCCAATTATCATCTGAATTAGCTGCCGTCCAAGATAGCCTTTCCTTGACACCATCGCTGTTAAGATCAAAATTTATCCCAAAGCTAGGATTCGTCAAGTTAAAGCCATTGCCTTGCACATCTACTACTATCGGGCTGTATTGACATTGCCCACATTCCCAATAATCAGGTTCGCCATTACAATTAACATCCTCAACAGTACCGCACATTTGGCAAGGGTCTGCTCCAGGATTAATATAAGAGTTAAAATCATCGCAGTCGTTTTCACAAGTTTTATATCCATCACCATCGAGATCGAACCCTTCGTCTGTCTGCCCATCACAGTCATCGTCAACAAAGTTGCAAGTTTCAGTTGCAGTAGGATGGATGCTGCTATTGTTATCATTACAGTCATTTCCTCCGCACTGTGATCCATGATATCCATCATTATCTAAATCACAGCAAGGTGTCCAAGGAACTCTTTCAAAATAGTAATAAGGTCCGTCCTGACATGAAGGATAGTCGCCTTTGCAAGTTGCGACCCGTTGCTCCAAAGCATAAATGCCTGTGCCGCTAAAATAACCGGCAGACATCGTAATATTTTTTACTGGATCACATGGGCCATTACAGTTCACGGTTTCGTTCGGGTCAAAATCGAAACATTGCCCTTGAGTAACTGCAAGCGATGCAGCAGCTACAGAAGGTTTTGCTTGGTGCGAAACTAAATTGAACATCACTGAGAAAAAACACACTACTACCATCAAAGCTGCTGACTTCATTTTGAGCCTCCTTGTTGTTTATTTTGTTTTGCTGAAGTATGAAAATGAAAAGCTTAACTGGCTTAAACACATCTCATTCAATTACCTTAAGCCATTTTTGTGAAGCATTTTGATCAGGGTTTCGTTTAAAGAAATTACCTCCAGAAAAAATCGTCCCATCTTCAAAACCTACCTCGCTAAGTCGCAAAGTTATTTTTCCAACGGAATCAACTTTGGTTGAATCGAGAAATGTTATTACACGTTTAATTTCATCGTACTCATTTTCAAGCGAAGCTTTTAAAGATTCTCCAGGCATAACCTTTATAGGCTTAGAATTTATTGGTGTATTAAAGACTGGATGCTTTCCCAGAAATAGCTGATGCTGCATCATGACCCCATTATGTAGCACTTCAGGAAAATCTATATTCACTTGTACGTATGTGATAGGCTTAGAGTACTTATTATTTATCTTAAAAGTAATATCTCTTAACCATTTGTCATCGCCGGTGAATTTCATCTCAGAACGAACAGATTTGCCTTTAACCATAATGTCCGATATTTCTAAAGGAGTATTTTTATGAAAGGATCTTTCTTGAACAATTATTCTTTCTGGGTCTTGAAAAAAGGCCGCAACGTTGGATTTAGCCAACGCCAAAACACTGATAACAAGACACAGAACCACAACGGCGACATTAGCGTAACGATTTTTTTTCATGCGAATCTCCTATATCGTTAGACAGTTTAAGAGGTTGTTTTTGAATTGCGACTTCACTTACTTAGTGTGCTTTCAAACGGAAATCTTAATGTCCTGTCGGAAAAATAAATTTTCACGCCTTCAGCCGCAACCTCGACGACCTATGCGTCATTGGCGATTTTTTGAAGCTTCTTTATCAATGCACTTTTCTTTGGGTAAACCGACTCTTTCTTGATTCCCAACTCTTTCGCTATTTCTTCTGCCTTCACCCCCTGCAACATCAGGCCAAACAGTTTTCGCTCGCCTTTGGCCAACTTGCTAACGGCAGCCTGCAAGAGCTTTTCTTCTTCCTCCCAGATCAGCTTTTCTTCCTGAACCGGCTGAGTGGTGAAAGAATCCGGCGGCAAATCTTCCAACGGCAATTCTCGTTTTTGTTCTTTCAACCGACGCAGGATTAGCCGTTTGGCAATGGTGAACAGCCAGGTTTGTGGTTTGGAGCCATTTCCGAACGAACGCAGCGTATGAAAGTCGTTGTCCATCAACAACATCATGATTCGACTGGCAAAGCCGTCGAATTCCATCTGGTTGGGATGATGGTTCAGGCTCTGGCAGGCTTGGCGAACGACCGGGGGAATTAGTGGAATGGTGTCCAGAAACAGTTGTTCGATCTCGCTGATGGCAGGTTCTGGCGAATCCGGTTTGGGCATGCAACTCCTCTTACTTGTTGGCCGATTAGTCCCCGCACTGGACAATCAGAAAGGTTGTAACGAGATTCAAAGCTTGAGTTGGCGTCAGCCAGGATTGATAAGGCGGGCGGAGAGTAGCACGAAAAAAAAAAATCGGGAAAGAGTCGAAAGAGTTTTCACAGATTCAGCCAGACGGCGTGATCTTTTGGTGAAACCAAGCGTCATTTTCCTCACGGCTTGAGACTTGGTCAGGAGTCACGGCCTGAATATATATGCCGCCGCCGATTTCACAACCGGCTTCATTGGGGTAGAACTCCCGCAATAATTTTTTCACCGTTCTGTTAATCCCCTGTTTCGGAGGCCGTTTATGTCAGTGGAAAACGATGAAAAGGAGGTCAATGTGCCAGCAAATGCTATTCATTTAAGAGCGATTCCCGGCGGAAAGGCGGACGCCGTCGGCGAGGCTCAGGTTTCGGAGCGCGAATTGGATTCGCTGTTCCGGGAACATCACGATCGCATTTTCCGCGCGGCTTACCGCATCACGGGCAGCGTTGTGGACGCTGAAGACGTTTTACAAACCGTCTTTTTGCGGTTGTCGCGCCGGAGCGTCAAAGAGACGATCAATCTGGAACCGAATCCGGCCAGTTATTTGCACCGAGCCGCCGTCAATGCTTCGCTGGATTTGATGCGCCAGCGCGGACGCAGCAATTCGATTTCAATTGACGATGTCGCGTCGGTTTTGTCGGCAGGTTCGTCGGTCAATCCGGAAACGCGCCGGGCGTCGAACGAGCTTCGCGCCAAAGTCCGGCAGGCCATCGGCAAGCTCGGCGAAAAATCCGCCGAGATGTTCGTCCTGAAATACTTCGAAGGTTACGGCAACAACGAAATCGCCGAACAGATGGGGACTTCGGCAATGGTTGTGGGCGTGTTGCTCCACCGGGCGCGCGCCAGAGTCAAAAAAGAAATCGGAGACTTTTTGGAGGGAGGCCAGGATTAACAGGCCATACAGAGGAGAGCAATTATGAAACATACAGATCGAGAACTTAATACCATTCTGGATGACGTGACGGCGGAAATCCGCAACGAAAAGCTGGATGCAGCAGTCGTTGCCGGAGCCGCGCAGCGAGTCCAGGCTCGATTGGCTGGCCAGCAAGCCGCCGTCGAAGCCGGAGTCACGCCGGTTGAACACATTCGCAGTTGCGACGATTTCCGTTCGCTGATTCCGTCGTATCTGCAAGGCCAGCTTTCCAGCGCGCGCACCATGCTGCTGGAAGACCACACGCGCGAATGTCTGCCCTGTCGCAAGGCGTTGAAGGAAGCCCGGCACGGTCGGCAATCTTCGTGGCAGTTGGATTCGCAAAAAGCGAAAGTCACGGCTTCCAATCGTCGCATGACGACGGTTCGCTGGGCGATTGCCGCAGCAGTCGTCGTGATGGTCGGATTGTTTGCGTGGCCTTCGGCGCAACGTTTCGTCAATTCGTTCCGCACGCTGAACGCGATTGTCGAAGCCGCCAATGGCAACGTGTATCGCGTCACTGAAACTTCGACGCAGGCGCTGAAGCCCGGCGAACAGATCAAACGCGGCGAACGCATTCGCACGGCGAAAAACTCCGCCGCCATCGTCAAACTGGCCGACGGTTCGTTGATCGAAATGCGCGAACGTTCGGAATTTTCAGTAACGAACGGTTCCGGCGGAACGACGATCAATCTGGATCGCGGACAAGTGATTGTCGAAGCGGCCAAACAGCGCGATGGCAAATTGTTCGTGGCGACGGATGATTCGCTGGTGTCTGTGACAGGTACGATTTTCACCGTCAACAACGGAACCAAAGGTGCTCGCGTTTCGGTCATAGAAGGCGAAGTCCACGTTGACCACGCAGGCAAAAACAATGTGCTGCACGCCGGCGATCAGGTCACGACGCACGAAAGCGTCGAAAAGATTGCGGTCAAAGACGAAATCGCCTGGAGCCGCAAATCCGCCGAATACATCAAACAGCTCGATGCTGTTCGCGCGGAAATTGACCAGTTGGTGGCGATGCCGGGCAATCGGTATTCGACACGGTTGCTGGATTTGATGCCGGAAAACACTGTGCTTTACGTGGCGATTCCGAACATCAGCGAAACGCTGGCCAACGCCGATCAGATTTTGCAAGAAAGCCTGGCCAAAAATCCCGGCTTGAACGAATGGTACGCTAAAGAGCAGCGCCAATCGCGCGGTCGTCACGGGATGAGCCAGGCGATTCAAATCGCCAAAGAGTTCGGCAGTTATCTGGGTGATGAAATCGCCATCGCCGCCACAGGCAAAGCCAACAGTGGCGAACCCGACGAACCGATCATTCTGGCCGAAGTCAAAGACGGCGGCGCGTTCCGCAGCTTTGTCGAAAGCAAGGTGTCGCAACTCAGCGAAGGCAAAAACGAATTGCAAATCGTTGACGATCCGCTGGCTTTCAGCAGCGCCAGCGGCAGGGACAAAGGCGCTTACATTTGGATCACGCAGGATTTGGTTGCCATGTCGCCGCGCATCGAATCGTTGAAGCGCGTTGAAATGCAGGTGAAAGCGGCTGCCAAACCGTTCGCGGCGAATCCTTTCCGCAAACACATCGCCAGCTTGTACCAGGACGGCGCGGGTCTGATCATCGCCGCCGATCTGGAAAAGATGGTGGTGCAATCGCTCCGCAAGGATAAAGACGCGGCGATGGTCAGCCAGCTTGGTTTGCTCGACCTGCGTTATTTCGTGGTCGAACTGAAAGAAAAGGATGGCAAGCCGTACAACCGAGCCGTCGTCAGTTACAAACAGAACGATCACGGCGTCACGTCGTGGCTGGCGGCTCCGAATCCTATGGGCGCGCTGGAATTCATCTCGCCGGACGCCAACGTTGTCGGAGCCTTCGTCGTGCAGGAACCGACCGCTGTGGTGGACGATCTGCTGAACGCGCTGAAAACCGCTGACCCCGAAGCCTGGCAGAAAGCGCTGGATTTCCAGAACGAACAAGGCATCAGCTTCCGCAACGACATCGCCGCTCCGCTCGGCAGCGAATACGCTTTCGCGGTGGACGGCCCTGTGGTTCCGATTCCTTCGTTCAAGGCCATAGTGCAGGTGGACGACCAGGATCATCTGCAAAACACGCTGGAACGCACGGTTGACAAGGTCAATGCAGAATTGACCAGCCACGGCAAACAGGCGCTGGTGTGGAATCGCGTGGAAATCGGCGGACGGACGTTTTATGAACTGAAATCGCCGGATGTTCCGCTGGCGTCGCTGAATTACGCTTACGCTTACGGTTACCTGATTGCAGCGCCCAGCCGCGCGCTGGTCGAAAACGCGATCAAGTACAAGGAATCCGGTCGCACCTTGCTGAGTTCGGCGAAATTCCAGGCTTCGCTGCCTGCGGATAAACAAGCCAACTTCTCGGCGATGGTTTACCAGAACGTCAGTTCGCTGACCGAACCTGCCGCGAAGCTGATGCGACAAGCCGGTCCGAAAGAAGCCAGCAAGGCGGTCAAGAACTTCCTGGGCAACAAAGCCGGACTGGCTTATGTCTACGCGCTGAATGATCGAATGATTCTTTCGATCAACAGTGAAAATGGCCCGATTGGTTTGACGCCTTCCGACCTGCTCGGTTTGCCGAGTTCGTCAGGACTGGGAAGCCTTTTCGGAGACTTCAAATCATCAGAACGGCGTTCGGTCGAGGGAAAGATCAACAAGGAAATACGAGAAATCTCTCGATAGTTTCCGAATAGCCGGAATGAGAACGAGGGATGGCGGGATCGAGAGAAAGAAAACACATTCTTTCTCTTTCCCGCCGTCCCTCGTTCCTGTTGTCCATCCGCTCTTCTGTCTTTCAACAAGCCTGTCAACATTGACGAAAATCACAACCTGGCTTCAACTTACGCCAATCGTTCGGAACTTCGTTCAGACGGTTGGCGTAACTGTTTGCGCTCAACAAGACATCAGGAGGCTAAGTTTCAAGATGAAATCGAAAGCAATCGTCGCGCTGGTTTTGTTTGCCCTAAGCGCTCTGGCAGTGACCACCAGCGGCTGCCGCATGCGCAGTCGTTCGACTCAGGCAGAACCCAAAGCAAGCGAAGCGACGAAACCCGCAGAACCCCAGGCTGAATTGTCCATCACCGCCACCGAAGACAAGGACGACCTTCCCCAAAAAGAAGAAATACGGCGCAAATTCAAACTTGCGGCGGAATCCACCATCAGTGTCGCCAATCTGAACGGATCATTGACGGTGGAAACTGCCGACACAGACACAGCGGAAGTCCTGATCGTGCGTTCGGCCAAAACGCGCGAAAACCTGGAAAATTATCGCAAGGTGAAAATCGAACACGAAGGCAAACGATTGCAGATTGGCATAGAAAACGACCGCAAAAGTTTGTTTTCCTCCATCGGCGCTATTCCTGCCGGACGCCAGCGCGTCGTGATGAAAATTCCGCGCCAGATTGAACGCTTCGATAGTTGGGGCATCAACGGACCGGTCACGTTGGGCGAAACAACCGCGCGAATTGAAATGCATAACATCAACGGTCTGCTCAAAGCAGCGCGCGTAGCAGGCCAGTTCGAACTAAACAGCGCCAATGGCGGCATAGAAGTCACCTTTGCGCCTCTGAGCGGCAAAAGCATTGCAATTTCCGACGTCAACGGCAACATCGAATTGCGATTCGAAGGTGCAGTCAATGCCGATCTCAATGCCTGGAGCATCAACGGTCAACTCAATCCTGAACTTCCAGATGTGCAGGCGCGCGATGAAGAACAATCGCGTGGCAGATTGAAAGCGCGCATCGGCACGGGCGGCACACCAATCCGTGTCAGCGGCGTCAACGGCAACGTCAACCTGTTGAAAGCGGACAAGGCTCCTGCCTCAGCGGCGAAAGTCGCCAGCAAATAAACCCTTTTCTCCCACTAAACCGCACGAAGAAACGTCAGGATTTTTCTTCGTGAAACTTCGTGTCGCTTCGTGGGGAAAAATTCTGGAAAACCATGACACCTGTTATCGAACTCGACGGATTGCGCGTGACGTTTGGCAAGCGCGAAATCCTGCACAGCATCAAGGGCAACTTGCACGGGCGTTGCATTGGCCTGCTCGGTCCGAATGGCGCAGGAAAAACCACACTGATTCATTCCCTGTTGGGATTTCATCCGCCATCGGCAGGCACTGCGCGCATCTTTGGCAAAGACATTCGCCATCAGGCAAAAGAAATTCGCACCCTGATCGGTTACATGCCCGAACGCGATGCTTTCATCGCCAATCTGACCTGCGTGCATTTCGTCCGCTTGATGGCGGAATTGTCCGGGCTGCCTTCGGAAGCTGCGCTGGAACGCGCGCACGAAGCCTTGTTTTATGTGGGCTTAGGCGAAGCGCGTTATCGCCAGTTGGGATCGTATTCGCTGGGCATGAAGCAATTGGCCAAACTGGCGCAGGCGATTGTTCACGGGCCGCGATTGATCTTTTTGGACGAACCTACCAACGGACTCGATCCTCCGGCGCGCACTCGCATGCTGGAATTGATCCGCGAAGTCCGTGACAGCGGCAAAGCCAACATCGTGCTCTCGTCGCATTTGTTGCGCGATGTCGAAGAATGCTGCGACGAAATTCTGATCCTCAAAGACGGTCACATCGCCGCCAACTGCAATCTTGAAGAAGAGCGTCGCGCCAACAAACAATTTGTCGAGATGGAAACGCGCAACGGTACGCAGGCCTTCGTCGAAGCGATTGAACGGCTCGGTTGCGAATACGCTGAAACCGGATACCAGAAGCTGAAGCTGATCCTGGCCAACGGCGTGGGAGTCCGCGACCTGTACAAAATCGCAGCCGAACAAAACGTGCAGATTCGCCGGTTGAATTACAAACGCGATTCGCTGGAAGATATTTTCCTGAAAGCGATGGAGCAATGAGCCGATGCAGTACGGGGAGCGAGAGCGACCTGAATCTGCTGGAACCTGCCAATCGAAATTTGGCAGGTCGCTCACGCTCCCCGTACCGCAACCAGAGAATTCAACCGGAGACAATCACCGTGAAAAAGATGTTCAAACAATCATTCGTTTTGATGTTCGCGCTGGCCGTGTTGCTGACGGCCAACGCAACACTGGCGCAAACGCCCGTGCTCGACCGGGAATTGTTTTTCGGCGACCCGGAAATTTCCGGCGCGCAATTGTCGCCCGACGGCAAATTCATGGCCTTCATCAAACCCTACAAAGGCACGCGCAATATCTGGGTCAAGAAAATCGAAGAAGCCTTCGCCGCCGCCAAACCCGTCACTGACGATTTGAAACGACCGGTCACCAGTTATTTCTGGAGCCGCGACGGCAAATTCATTCTGTTCACGCAGGACAAGGGCGGCGATGAAAATTTCAATGTCTATGCCGTGAATCCGGCTTCGCCGCCCGCCGCTGGCCGCGAAGTTCCGGCGGCGCGCAACCTGACCGATCTGCAAGGCGTGCGCGCGTTCATTTACGGCATTCCGAAATCCGATCCCGACGCGATTTTTGTCGGGTTGAACGACCGCGACAATTCCTGGCACGACCTGTACAAAGTCAAAATTTCTACCGGCGAACGAACCTTGCTTCGTCGCAATGACGAACGCATCAGCGGTTGGGTGTTTGACCAAACCGACCAGCTACGTTTGGCCACTCGCACGGCGGACAACGGCGACACCGAAATTCTGAGCGTCAATAAAAACGACCTCAAGGTGATTTATTCGTGCAGCGTGTTCGAAACCTGTGCGCCGGTGCGATTTCACAAAGACAATCGTCGCTTTTATCTGATTACCAATCGCGGCACGGACGATTTAATGCGGTTGGCCTTGTTCGATCTGACGACGCAAGTGACGGAATCCGTCGAAACTGATCCGTTGAAGCGAGTGGATTTCGGCGGCCCGATTTTTTCCAACGTCACAGATGAATTGATCGGCACTTCGTACGAAGACGAACGCACGCGCATTTACTGGCGCGACAAGAGCTATGAAACCGATTACAAGCTGCTGCAAAGCCTGCTGCCTGATCGCGACATTTCGTTCGACTCTTCGACCCGCGACGAAAAGCTCTGGAAAATTTCCGCCAGCAGCGACACCGAACCCGGCGAGGCGTATCTGTTCGACCGCGTGACGAAGAAATTGACCGTCCAATATCGCGTGTTCGATAAATTGCCGCGCGAACATCTGGCCGAAATGAAAGCCATCACTTATGCCTCGTCGGACGGATTGCGGATTCCAGCCTTTCTGACCTTGCCCAAAGGTTCGACCGGAAAAAACCTGCCGATGATTGTCTTTCCGCACGGAGGCCCTTGGGCGCGCGATTCGTGGGGTTACAACCCTTATGCGCAGTTTCTGGCCAATCGTGGCTACGCCGTGTTGCAACCCAATTTCCGCAGCTCGGTCGGGTACGGCAAAAAATTCCTCAACGCAGGCAACAAACAGTGGGGCGAAAAAATGCAGGACGATTTGACCTGGGGCGTCAAGGCGATGATTGCGCAAGGCATTGCCGACCCCAAACGAGTCGGCATTATGGGCGGCAGTTACGGCGGGTACGCGACGCTGGCCGGATTGGCGTTTACTCCGGATGTTTATGCCGCCGGAGTTTCCATTGTCGGCCCCTCGAATCTGATTACGCTGCTGGCTTCGATTCCGCCGTATTGGGAAGCCGGGCGAAAAATCTTCAACGAACGCATGGGCGATCCCGCCACCAGCGAAGGTCGCGCTCAATTGGAACGCCAATCGCCGCTGAATTCGGCGAACAAGATCAAATCGCCATTGCTGGTGATTCAGGGCGCCAACGATCCGCGCGTCAAAAAAGCCGAATCGGATCAGATTGTCATCGCGCTGCGAGATCGCGGATTTGCGGTGGAATACATCGTCGCGCCGGATGAAGGACATGGCTTTGCACGTCCCGTCAACAACATGGCGATGTTCGCCGCCGCCGAAAAGTTTCTGGCCAAACACCTGGGCGGTCGGTTTCAGGAAGGCGCAACGCCGGAAGTCGCCACGCGATTGAAAGAAATCACCGTGGACGTGAAAACCGTCGAAAAACCGAAACCTGTCGCGGTGACGGTGACTTCGCCCAAACCGGCGGCGGACTTGAAACCCGCCCGGTTGAATTACAAGGCCAAACTGGAACTCGGCGACCAGACGATGGAAATGACCACGACGACCGACATCAAGGATCAGGGCGGCGCGTGGTTGATCAACGAACTGGCCAAAATGCCGCAAGGCGAAGTCAGCGACACGACCGTTGTCGAAAAAGGTTCGCTGGTCGTAACCAAACGCTCCATCAAACAAGGGACGGTGACGATTGACGTGGATTTCAAAACCAACAAAGCCAGCGGCGCAATGAACATCAACGGGCAGGCTCGTCCAATTACCGCCGACACCGGCGGCGCAGTGTTTGCCGATGGAGCCGGTTCCTATTCGGTCATTGGTGCGTTACCACTGGCCGATGGCTATTCGGCAACCTTCCGCAACTTCGATCTGCAAAAACAACAACCGACATTGAAACAGTTGAAAGTCGTCGGTTCGGAAAAAGTCACCGTTCCGGCGGGAAGCTTTGACGCCTTCAAAATCGAAATCACTTCGGCGGAAGGCGAACCGGGCAAAACCACCATCTGGATTGCCAAAACCAATCGCAATCTGATCAAAACCGTCGCCGTCATTCCGCAAAACGGCGCGGTGATTACTTCGGAGTTAGTTCAGTAAGTTCAGAGTTCACGCTTCAGCGTGACCCAGACGTTTTGGCACGCTGAAGCGTGAACTCTGAACGGGAGAGAAAAATGGCCGTTTACGGGCAAACTTACAAAGCTTACGAAGGCGATTTGACGCCGTCGTGGTCGCGGTTTCTGGTGATTCCGCGCTACGCATATCAAGACCTTTTCAAATACACACTGTTCGTCGTGCTGTTCGTCATCTGTTTCGTTCCGCCGCTGATCTTTGCCACGATCATTTACCTGCATCACAACACAGCAGCGTTGGCGATCTTTGGCGCCAGCGGAGCCGACATCATTCCCATCAATGGATTCTTCTTTTCGATCTTCATCGGCATTCAAACCTCGCTGGCGTTTATCTTCACGGTGATTATCGGGCCGGTGCTGATTTCGCGCGATCTGGCGAACAACGGGTTGCCGCTGTATCTGTGCCGCCCATTCACGCGGTTTGAATACATTCTGGGCAAAGCGTCCGTGCTGCTGATTCTGCTTTCGGCGATCACCTGGATTCCGGGAACGTTGTTGTTCCTGTTCCAGTCGTATCTGGAAGGCGGCGGCTGGTTGATGAATAACTACTGGATGCTTTATGCGATTCTGGTTGTCTGCATCGCCTGGATCGTCATGCTGACTCTGCTGGCAATGGCGTTTTCCGCCTGGATCAAGTGGCGCACGGCGGCCAGCGCCGCGCTGTTTGCCATCTTCATTATCCCGACGCCCATCGGATTCGCCATTCAGGGAATACTGAAAACCAGCAAAGGGCATTTGTTGAACATAGGCATGGCGCTGAATGTCATGACCCAGGAACTTTTCCAACTGCGCGATGACATTACCCCGGATGACGATGAGTACTTTTTCTCGTACGGCGAAGCCTGGGTGGTCTTTTTCGCCTACGCTGCGTTGTGTTTGTACATGCTTTGGCGCAAAGTCCGCGCTTACGAGGTGGTGTCATGACGAACGGAACTGCCGAATACACCGGCGATCAATTGATCGTGTTTGAAAACATCTCGAAGTTTTATGGCGAGATTCTGGGCGTCAATCGCGTCAACCTGACCATCGCGCCGGGCATCACCAGCCTGGTTGGGCCGAACGGTTCCGGCAAAACGACGTTGATGAATTTGATGACCGGATTGATTCAACCGTCGCGCGGCACGATTCGCGTGCTGGGTGTCAGCCCCGACGATCCGCAACGCATGTTTCGCTTTATGGGTTATTGCGGCCAGTTCGATTCCTTTCCGCGCGGCATGACCGGCTATGAATTCATCTTTTCGTTTTTGCTGGTGCATGGCTTTCCCAAAAAAGAAGCCGAGTCCATGGCCTGGCGCGCGATCGAGCGGGTTGATCTGGTGGAAGCGGCGCATCGCAAAGTCGCCGGCTACAGCAAAGGCATGCGCCAGCGCATACGACTGGCGCAATCCATCGCGCACGACCCTTCGGTGATCGTGCTGGACGAACCGCTCAACGGGCTGGACCCGATGGCGCGTGACGAAACCAAACGGTTGTTTCGCCAACTGGCCAAAGACGGATTGCACCTGATTATTTCCAGCCACATCCTGCACGAACTGGAAGAAATGTCAGACACCATCGTGCTCATCAACAACGGTTACATTCTGGCCGAAGGGGCGGTGGGCAGCGTGCGCGAAGAAAAGATGGAAGAGCATCCGATGCAGATCGTGATTCGCTGCGATCGGCCAGCGGAATTCGCCTCGCGCGCGTTCACCAGCGACTCCGTCGTCGAAGCCCAACTGCACGAAGACAAACACGGACTGTTCATCAAAACCCGCAACGCCGATTCGTTTTACACGCTGCTCAATCGAATGGTCGCCGAACACGGGTTCAACGTCGAAACCGTTGCGCCGGTGGATGACAACCTGAACGCCGTTTATCACTACCTGATCGGTTCCAGCGGAGGAGGACAAGCCTGATGAAAAATCAAAAGGCAAAAAGCAAAGGGCAAAAGGCAAAAGTTCAGAACCAAGTGGAGAATCTCAGATGAATTCAGCTATTGAATTGGAAGCAGCCAGACCGACGGGCGGCAATCTTCAGTGGGGATTGTGGTGGCGACAGGTGCGCGCCATTCTGCGCATGGAAGTGAAGAAAAACTTTTGGGGCAAACGCGCGTTGCTGATTTATGTCTTCGCGGCGATTCCCGTGCTACTGATGTTTTTGCTGACATTCGCCGACGAAGACAGCGCCGCCGACATCACGCGAAACTGGAACGGCGCACAAGAAGTCTTCGCCAACATCTTCGAAGCGCTGATTCTGCGCACAATGGTCTTTTTCGGCTGCGCGTGGATTTTCATGAACCTGTTTCGCGGCGAAGTGGTGGACAAAAGTTTGCACTATTACTTTTTGTCTTCGTTGCGCCGCGAAGTGCTGGTTGCCGGAAAATACTTTTCGGGATTGGTCACGTCGGTCATTCTGTTTTCGCTGACGACTGCCGGGTCGCTGTTCTTTCTGTACTGGGCGCGTGATTATCCGGCCAACGTCAATTTCCTGTTCGATGGGCCGGGGCTGGGACAATGCCTGACGTATCTGGGCGTGACGATTTTGGGCTGTATCGGATACGGCGCAGTGTTTATGTTCATCGGGCTGTTTTTCCGCAACCCGATCATTCCCGCCTTGGTGGTGTATTTCTGGGAATGGCTGAATTTCCTGTTGCCGCCGGTATTGAAAAAAATCAGCATCATTCATTATCTGCATACGCTGGCTCCGGTGCCGATGAACGAAGGCCCATTCGCAACTGTTGTGACGGCGACTTCGCCATGGATTTCCGTGCCGAGCCTGCTGATTTTCACCGCGCTGGTGCTGACGATGGCGGCAGTCAAAATTCGCCGCCACGAAATCAGTTACGGCAGCGAATAATTTTTGACTTCAGACAGGATGTTCAAGATTTGGCAGGATTGATTTTTATCCTGAGAAATCCTGCCAATCCTGTCTAATTTTTTTTGAGGTGATAACGATGAGCAAGATTGGAACTGTTGGTTGGATGGATTTGACGGTGGAAAACGCCGATCAGGTCAAAGACTTTTACGCCGCCGTTACGGGTTGGCAACCTGCGGGCCTGGACATGGGCGGTTACGAAGATTACGTCATGAGTTCGCCCGAAACCGGCGACGGAGTTTCCGGCATTTGCCACGCGCGCGGAGGCAATGCCAATTTGCCGCCCGTTTGGCTGATTTACATTTACGTCGCCGACATCGAACAAAGCGTGGCGAAATGTGTCGAACTCGGCGGCGCGACCGTCACGCCCATCAAAGAGTACGCCGGACAAGGCCGTTACTGCATCATCCGCGATCCCGCCGGAGCACATTGCGCGCTGTATCAATCGCTGAAGCAGGAGTAGAAAAGCCGTCTATCCAAGTCATCAGGGATGAAGCCGTCGTAGAACCTTTACCCGGCGCCATCTCAATCGCGCCGCAGTTCGCCTGCTTCAGACAAAACCATTTCAAAATCACCCTCGCTGAGATGAAAGCCCATCCTTCGTAATTTGAGCAGGTAGGGTTCAACCAAAGGAATATCACCCGTTTCTTTCAGCCAGCATAGTATGCGGCCTGTGCGTATAACCGTCAGATTCATATTTCGCGCATATCGAACTCCCTTGTTTTCGTCCATCAACAACCCTGCCCCAGTATGATCTGCTTGGGCAATCGCATCAGCTTCGCCAAGGTCTAAATCTGCTCGGATAATTTCTCTCACGATTGGGTCGTGCTCTCGGCAATCTACAAAAAAACCTCCCATTTCGCGCAGTTGCCGTCGCAATCGTTTCCAACGACGACCAGGCGCTTTTCGAGTTTCGTTCTTAACTTCCGTAGGAATCCTGACTTGCTTGAAGACCATTGGCAGCAGGTGAATGATCTCCAAGTCACAGAGACGCGATAGAAGTGTCGTGTCAATGACAACGACCAGCTTGCCAGCTTGCGGCTGAGCTTTACTTTTCATCACCAGGCACCAAGGCATTGAGAGCCACCATTCCAAGTGCAATGCCAGCAAGCCACATCAAAGCCGTTGACCAATCAGCCTGTCGGGAATGTAGTGGCTGATTGCGCAAACGTTGAAGTGCCAACATCAATCCCTTTTCGTGGGCCATTGGATTTGCACGGTCGAATTGCACTATACGATCGGGAGGTACTCCATTGACTGTCACCCCCTGTTCAACAAGTGCAACAACTGGTTTGCCCAACCTTATGGCCTCCGCAACCTCAGAACTAACCTCGCGAGAGTGCAAAGCATTGACCGTCGCCATCGCGATCATTGCATCACTTTCCGCAATTTTTGTCCGCGTGTCTTTTGGAGCGACATCTCGACGATATGGGTTCAGACGGTCAGGCAGCAGCACTTGAATATCATAAGCGGCTGCGACGGCTCTCAACCTAGCTGCAATCGCTGCTTCATCCGGTGCGAATGAGTGGCTTAGAAAAACAATCATCAAGGCCTCCTTATCGTGATAAAGAGTAAAGGCAAATTATACGCGTGTGCAAGGTTGCTAATCGTCTCCAAAATATAAGAGAGCTTTCTCATTGAATCTAATTGTAAAAACCCTCGCCTTTCGCGGCCATCTCGACCAACAGCTTTGGCGGAGTAAATCGTTCGCCGTACAGTTCCGCCATCCGGTCGCATTCGGCGACAAAGTTCTTCACGCCAACGGTATCAATCAACGACAACGGCCCGCCCGTGTATGGCGGAAAGCCGAGGCCGAGCATTGCGCCTACGTCGCCGTCTGCCGGATCGGTCAGCACGCCTTCTTCCATGCAGCGAGCCGCATCCAAAGCCTGCGCGTAGAGCAATCGTTTCTTAATTTCTTCGACGCTGGGCTGTTCGGCGGCTGCGGGAAAGTGTTCAGCCAATCCCGGCCATAAAAACTTCTTGCCGCCTTCGGGATATTCATACATTCCTTTGCCGGATTTCTTGCCGATGCGGTCGAGCTTTTCAAAAAACAGCGTGATGACGGCGTCGCCGGATTGCGGCTTGTACGCTTCGCCCAGGTCTTTTTTCGTCTGTTCGCGGATGTGATAGCTCAGATCAATGCTGACTTCATCCAGCAAGGCCAACGGCCCGACGGGCATTCCGGCCATTCGCGCAGCGTTTTCGATCAACGCCGGAGCCACGCCGTCCAACAACATCGTCGTACCTTCGTTGATGTATGCGCCGCAAAACCGCGAGGTGTAAAAACCTCGGCTGTCATTGACGACAATCGGAGTCTTTTTGATTTGCTGGACGAAATCCATCGCCTTGGCCAGCGTCTCATCCGACGTTTGTTTGCCGCGAATGATTTCCACCAGCGGCATTTTGTCCACCGGCGAAAAGAAATGCAGCCCGATGAATTGCGCTTGCCTGCTGCTGGCTTCGGCCAAGCCGGTAATCGGCAGCGTGGAAGTATTCGAGGCAAAGATCGCCGATTCAGAAATCACTGCTTCGGTTTTGCGCGTGACATCGGCTTTGATCTCGCGATTTTCAAAGACGGCTTCGATGACCAGTTCGCATCCGGCCAGGTCAGCGTAATCCGTTGTCGGTTTGATCAGCGACAACACGGCAGCGGCTTTTTCTTCGGTCGTGCGGCCTTTTTTGATGCGACCGGCGAGCAGGTTTTCGCTGTACGCTTTTCCTTTTTCGGCGAACTTCAATTCGCGGTCAAGCAGGATGACTTCAATGCCAGCAAGCGCCGCGACATAAGCCAAGCCCGCGCCCATCATCCCAGCGCCGAGCACGCCCAGCTTGGTGACTTTCAGCTTGTCGTAACCCTTTGGTCGTCGAGCCAATTTGTCCGCCGCGCCCTTGTTGACGAACACGGTGCGGATCATGTTTTTGGCGACGGGATCGAGCAGCAGTTTGGTGAAATAGCGTTGTTCAATTCGCAAACCCGCTTCAATCGGAACCTGAAGCCCTTCGTACACGCAGGACATAATCGCCTGCGGCGCGGGGTAATTGTGGAAGGTTTCTTTCTGCATCAGCGACGAACCGACCATGAACGTTTCGACCCAGCGCGGATCGAACTGGCCTGCTCCGCCGGGGACTTTGAATCCTTTTTTATCCCAGGGCTGCACAGGGTCGGGCGATTCCAGCAACCAGCGTTTGGCTTCCGTGAGCAATTGGTCAGCGGGAACGAGTTTGTGGATGATGCCTTTTTCCAGCGCCTGCTGCGGTTTTAACTGCGTGCCCTGCATCATCATTTGCAATCCGTCGCGCGCGCCGATCAAACGCGGCAATCGCTGCGTTCCTCCGCCGCCGGGGAACAATCCCACCAGCACTTCAGGCAATCCGATCAACGCGCCGGGAGTGTCGGCGGCGACGCGATAATGACAAGCCAGCGCAATTTCCAACCCTCCGCCCAGCGCCGTGCCGGTAATCGCCGCGACAAACGGTTTGCCGCCGGTTTCCATCTTGCGCGTCAAGGCGACGAACTTCATGCCGTTGTTGAACAATTCGGCGGCGTCTTTGGCGGCGAATAAATCCGCGACGCCTTTCAAATCGGCTCCGGCCATAAACGAAGATTTGCCGGACGTGATAATTGCGCCTTTGACCGCCGGGTCGCCGACGACTTTGTCCACGCACTCGGTCAATTCTTCCAGAAACTGCCGCGTGATGACGTTCATCGGGCGGTCTTTCAAATCAATGGTCAGCGTGGCAATGCCATCGCCGTCTACCTGGTAAGTAATCGTTTCGCTCATCTCTTTGCCTTTCAAAAACTAACCACAGATAAACACGGATAAGCACAGATCAACACAGATTGGATTTCATCTGTGTCTATCCCTGTTAATCTGTGTTCATCTGTGGTTTCACTTTGTTTGCCTTATACCAATTCGATAATCGTTGCCGTTCCCATGCCTGCGCCTACGCACAAGGTCGCCAAACCTGTGGCCGCGCCTCGGCGTTCCATTTCGTCCAGCAACGTTCCCAGAATCATCGCGCCCGTCGCGCCCAGCGGATGTCCCATCGCGATGGCTCCGCCGTTGACGTTGATCTTGTCGTGCGGAATTCCGAGCGCCTGCATGTAGCGCAACACCACAGAGGCAAAAGCTTCGTTGAGTTCGTACAGGTCAATGTCGTTGACCGACATTCCGGCGCGTTTCAACGCCTTTTCCGTTGCCGGAGCCGGGCCGGTCAACATGATCGTCGGTTCCGATCCAATCGAAGCAAAGGCGCGAATGCGTGCGCGCGGTTTTAAGCCGAGCTTTTCGCCGATGGCTTTGCTGCCGACCAACACGGCGGCGGCTCCGTCCACGATGCCGCTGGAATTGCCCGCGTGGTGAACGTGATTGATGCGTTCGACTTCCGGGTAACGTTGAATGGCGACGGCGTCAAATCCGGCTTGTTCGCCCGGCACGGTGAAGGCCGGATTGAGTTTGGCCAGATCGTCCATCGTCGTTTCCGGTCGCATGTATTCGTCGTGAGCCAACACCGTCAGACCGATTTGATCTTTGACCGGCACGATGGAGTTTTTGAAATACGCATTGTCCCAGGCGTGTTTGGCGCGGCGTTGGCTTTCGACAGCATACGCGTCCACGTCTTCGCGCGAAAAGCCGTATTTGGTCGCCACCAGATCGGCGCTGATGCCTTGCGGAACGAAATACATCTTCGAAGCGATTTCGGGATCCATGACCATCGCTCCGCCGTCGGCTCCCATCGGCACGCGCGACATGCTTTCGACGCCGCCGCCGATGGCCAGATCGGATTGCCCGGACATGACTTGCGCGGCAGCGGTGTTGACGGCTTCCAGCCCGGAAGCGCAAAACCGGTTGAGCTGTTTGCCCGGCACGGTTTCGGCGTAATCGGCATTCAGCGCGGCTACGCGAGCAATGTCGGAACCCTGTTCGCCGACCGGCATGACGCAGCCCAGCACCACGTCGTCCAGGTAAGCCGTGTCCAGTTCGTTGCGGTCGCGGATGGCTTTCAACACCTGCGTCGCCAATTCGATGGGGCGGATTTCGTGCAAACTGCCGTTGCTGCGTCCTCGCCCGCGCGGCGTGCGGACGGCGTCATAAATGTATGCTTCGGTCATAACGTTGCTCCCTTCTTGAGCGTGAATGAATGGAATTTGTCGAGACGGTTTTATACGCGAGATCGCAAAGGCGGGCAATGCCGAAGCCCGCGGAGCGCGGCGACAGCATAAAGCCCGGGGTGGAGCGCGTTGCGCGCGGAACCCTGGGGGAACAAGAGCCATTGAGCGCCAAAGCCCGCGAAGCGCGGCGACAGCCATCATGGAGCGTCGAGATCGTTATAAACCAACGAATCGCTGCCGCCTGCTCCGCAGGCTGGTTGATTTCCTTGGACGGTTTCCTGGGGTTACGGCTTACGCCTTCACCCCAGGCTTTATGCTCGCCGCCCGCGTTCGCGGGCTGAAAACGGTCTACGATTTAGGGAATGACATGGGGGATAAACCAGCCAGAACGGAACGCGGTGACGAAGCACCGCACTCCAAAAATTGCGAGCGCCTGACGGCGCTCAGGGGGTGCCTTCGGCGTTGGGGAGCGCCTGCGGCGCTGTGGGGACTCGCGCTAACGCGCGTGCGCTCTCGCGCACCGTCCCCGACAGTGATCAGAGAGAAGGGGGACGACTACACAACACCCGAAAACCGATATAGTTGACGCGGTCGGCCGGATGAGAGTTGTGACGAAAGACGGCGCGCGCGTTCAACTGAATGTTGAACCACGAGCCGCCCCGCAGGACGGGATATGTCGCCTCGCCCAAATTCTCCTGCGCTGCGTCGCGCTTCGGATCGTTGTAATCACTCAAACACCATTCCCAAACGTTGCCGCTCATTTCTTCCACACCGTAAGGCGACGCGCCATTCGGGAAAATACCGACTGCGCTGGTCTGGCCAATTCGGCTTTCAGATTCGTAGGTATTTCCCTTCCTCGCGTCGAAATCATTGCCATAAGGATAGAGCCTGCCATCAACGCCGCGCCCGGCTTTTTCCCATTCAAATTCGGTCGGCAATCGCACTGCCCACGCCGTCACTTTCTTCAGATCGAAGGTCGTTCCCATTCGCCACGACAGCCACCGACAAAACGCCACTGCTTGATACCAGTTCACTGTTTCGCGCGGATGGTTGGCAAATTTGAAATACTGTTCTTGCATCTGGCGGTCGTCTTCGCTGGCCGCCAAACCCGCAAACCATCGCGGATCGTTGAAGCCTTCGGGATCGTCCAGAAAAGTTTGAAACTGGCTGTAAGTGATCGGAAAACGGCTGATGTGAAATTCCGGCAGCCAGAGTTTTTCCGGCTTGGCGGCATATTTGGCTTTGGCATCGCCGTATTGAAACTCGCCTTCGGGAATCTTGATCCATTCAATGTCGGGCAGCTTCACGCCGTTGCGTTCGATGACGCCGACGCCTTTGCGATTGTCCCAACCATTCAATCCAAGCGCGCGGCCAATCGCGGCGCGTGCCTCCGGTTCGCGGTCGCCTTTCAAATCCGTCAGCCGTGGAATCCATTTGTCGCGCAACTTTTCTTTCGTCGTTTCGGCCAGAGCCGCTCCGCTGCGAACCACGCATTGCGCAGCGATTTCGGGATTGGCTTCGGCAATCCATTCCACCACACGCGAACAATCGTCGCTGTACAACCCGGCCAACAGCACAGCGGCTTCTTCCCAATTGGTACGCTTCCACCAACGTTCGGACAGCCAGATGTCTGTGGCTCTAAGTTGATCTTTTTCATCAGATTGAATTTTGACGTCCAAGCATCGGGCGGCAAAGTATTCCTGTAACAATTGATGAGTGAATCTGACCTGGTCGTCTTTGCTGAGAATGCTGGCGCAAACAGCCAGCGAAAACAGCCGGTCGCCCAAAACCTGCACCGCTCGATCGTACGAAATGACGGTTGATGCGCCGATGATTTGCCGACCGGGTGAAGATTTCGTTTCCTGCGTTGCCGGGGTGTTTTGCATCTCAAACGCGATTTCCGCCAATCCCACAATCAACTCTTTCTGTTCGGCGTCTGAAATTTCCTGAAATTCCCGCTCCCGATCCAGCAGATTTTCGACGAAGTTCTGAAACAGCTTGCCTCGGTTTTGCGGCAAATCGTTTCGCCGCGCGTACACGCTGGCCAGCATTTTCAGCATGAAAGGATTGGTGGCCAGCAACAACAACCCCGACGGAGTATTGCGGTGCGTAACCCAACCCGGCCAACGGCTGTATTTATTTTCTGAGTCCCAATCGAAAGTCCATTCCAATCCGGTGGGCAGTGTGTCGGCCAACCAGAACACGTCTTCGTGTTCGGCTCCCACGGTTGCCAAAAAGTCTGCGTGGTATTCGCGCGTGGTTTCTCCGGCCAATTTCCAAAACAGAAGCTCTCCGCGTTCATCGCCCAAATACCGTTTGACGAATTCCCGAATGCGAACCGGATCGAGCGGCGTGATGTTGATGCAATCGAATCCGAGTTTGATGATGTAATCGTCTTTGCGACACGACACCACGGCCATCAAATTCGGGTGCTGTTGGATAAACCGCTGCACTTCGGGAAATTTGGTTTCGCGCTGGCTGGTTTGAAACTCGTTCAATCCGTCCAGCAACAACGCCGCCCATTCATTGCTGAGCAATTGGTCAAGGTGCGCTCCCAGATCGCCCAATTGTGCGGCGATGTAATCTTTCAACGGCTGATTCGGCTTGTCCCATCCGCGCAGAGAAACCAGCAACGGAATCGGCGCGCAATCGTCTTTGAGCGCGGCGTCCACCAATTCCGCCGCCAGCTTCCAAATCGTCGTGGTTTTTCCGCCGCCGGGTTCGCCCAACAACACGGCTCGGCGCATGTTTTTGATGACTTTGACAGCATCGTCAAACGGCATCACTTCCGGCATCAACCGCCCTTCCTCATCCACCGGCATCAACGAAAACCGTGGCCGCATTTCGGCTCGCCGAGCCTGCTGCGCGTTGCCACCGAGCGACGTGTACACCTCGTGGATGCCTTCGGTTTGCAACCGCTGGAAATATGCCTGCTCCAGGTCGCGCGGAATGGCACGCGGAATTTTGCCAACATTCTCGGCAGGTCGGTTTTTCGGCTTCAGGGATTCGAGCGAGCGCGTGAGTTTGGGCAAGGCGGCGCTGTATTCGCCCTCGTTCATGGCCGAAATCCACTGAAAGTCATTCACCAGAAAGTATTCAGACTCTTTCATCACCGGTTCGCGCAACAGCGGAATGATTTCAATCTTGTTGTTTTTCGCCCAGGCGATTTCTTTTTGCACCCAATCGCTGCGAAGAGATTTTCGCGTGGCAATCAGAACGACGGCATACGAATTCAGGATGGCCGCAGAAAGCGCCAACACCCATTTTTCGCCACCGCCAATCCGTTCCGTGTCCAGCCAACAACCAATTCCTGCTTTGGTTAAATCGCCAACCAGCCGATTGGCAAATTCGGCTTCTTCAAAAGCGTAGCTGATGAACACACGCCTTTCATTCGTCATAGAGGAGTCAGGTTGAAGAGTGATTCCGGTCATCCGTTTTTTGCGACGTGGCCAATGGTTGAAGCTGGCCGTTTTTCTGCGTTGGTGAAGGTTTGAGCGAAAACTTCGCGCTTAGATCAGCTTTCAGTCGGGTGTAGGGCAGATTTTCCAATCTGCCCGGAGCCTCGCACTGTTGAGACATCGGCAGGTTAGAAAACCTGCCTTACATTCATTTGTAACCTGATCTAAGAGGCCGGGCGCGAATCTACCGCGAGCGGGCGAGCATTGGCAAGGTTTTCAGTTCCCGGCCCTGGCAGAGGCGATTTTTTGCCCACCTGACTGTGGGAGTTTGCTCAATCGCTGGTGATTTCTCACCGCGCCCTCTGCGCCAACACATTGCAAACCAACGGGTTTTGCCGCGCTCAGGTGCGGCATATCGGTTGCGGTGAAGTTCAAGACTTCCACCCTTGCTCCGCTGCAAGTGAATTCGCCGAGAGCCGTATGTTGATGAACGCCGACAATCCGCCTGTGCCAATTCGCTCGGCATCAAGCGATGCCGATGCCCGTGAAGCTGTCTTTCGCGTGCGCGGCATTTCCAAGGTCTACCACATGGGCGATGTCGAAGTGCATGCGTTGCGCGCGGTAGACCTGGATTTATATCGCGGCGAATTCATCGTGATTCTGGGGCCTTCGGGCGGCGGCAAATCTACGCTGTTGAACGTGCTGGGCGGATTGGATGTGCCGACCAGCGGCGAAGTCCGATTTCTGGATCACGACCTGACCGCGGCGGCAGATCGCGATTTGACGCGATTCCGGCGCGAACACGTCGGATTCGTGTTTCAGTTTTACAACCTGATTCCCAGTTTGACGGCGCTGGAAAACGTGGAATTGGTGACGGAAGTCGCCGAACATCCGATGTCTGCCGAAGAAGCGTTGCGCATGGTGGGATTGGGCGACCGGCTGCATCATTTTCCGGCGCAATTGTCCGGCGGCGAACAACAACGCGTGGCGATTGCCCGCGCGATTGCCAAACGTCCGGACGTGTTGTTGTGCGACGAACCAACCGGCGCGCTGGATTACGCGACGGGCAAACTGGTGCTGGAAGTGTTGGAACGCGTCAACCGCGAACTGGGCACGACCACCGCCGTCATCACGCACAACGCCGCGATTGCCGCCATGGCCGACCGCGTCATACGGTTGGGCAGCGGCCAGATTCTGGAAACTCACCGCAACAAGACAAAAGCGAGTCCGGCGGAATTGGAATGGTGAGCTTATGACTTCGCTCAATCGCAAACTGATTCGGGATGTGGTGCATCTGCGCGGGCAGGTCATCGCGGTGGCGCTGGTGGTCGCCTGCGGCATTGCGGCATTTGTGGCCATGCGCAGCACGTATTATTCGCTGCTGGATTCCCAGGCGGCGTATTACCAGCAATACCGGTTTGCCGATGTATTCGCCCAGATCAAACGCGCGCCCGAATCGCTGGCGCCTCGCATTGCCGCCATTCCGGGAATCGCTTCGGCGCAAACGCGCGTGGTGGCCGGCGTGACGCTGGACGTGCCCGGCGTCAGCGAACCGGCTCGCGGACGCATCGTTTCCATCCCCGAAAAACAGACGGCGATGTTGAACGACCTGCACATCCTCAGCGGGCGATACATCGAACCGGGCAAACGCGATGAAGTCATCATCAGCGGCGCGTTTTCCACCGCCAACAATCTGAAATCGGGCGATACGCTGACGGCGATCATCAACGGACGCTGGCAACGATTGCGAATCGTCGGCGTGGCGCTGTCGCCGGAATACGTGTACGAAATCGGCGGCGGCGAAATGTTCCCGGATAGCCGCCGGTTCGGCGTCATGTGGATGAGCCGCGAAGCGCTTGGCCCGGCCTTCAACATGGAAGGCGCGTTCAACGATGTCGCGGTGTCGCTCACTCCCGGCGCGATGGAATCCGGCGTGATCGAACAGCTCGACGCTTTGCTGGACGATTACGGCGGGCTGGGCGCGTACGGACGCGAAGATCAAATTTCGAATCATTTCATCAGCAACGAAATTGCCGAGCTGAAAGTCACCAGCACATTTGTCCCCGGCGTATTTCTGGGCGTCACGGCGTTCTTGCTGCATCTGGTGCTGTCGCGGCTGGTGGCGACGCAGCGCGAACAGATTGCCGTGTTGAAAGCCTTCGGGTACGGCAACCTGGCGATTGGCTGGCATTACCTGAAACTGGCGTATGCGGCCTTGCTGGGCGGCGTGGCGGTGGGGCTGGCCGGAGGCTGGTGGTTTGGATACAGCATCACATCGCTGTACACGGAATTTTTCCGCTTCCCTGTCTTGCGATACCAGGCGGGCGTTTATGTCGTGTTGACCGCCGTGGCCATCAGTTTGGGCGCAGCCACCATCGGAGCGCTGGTTGCCGTCTGGCGCGCGGTGAAACTGCCTCCGGCAGAAGCGATGCGTCCTGAACCACCGGCACGCTTTCATGCCGGGTTCATCGAACGACTGGGACTGGCGTATTTCCTTTCGCCCGCAACGCGCATCATCGTTCGCAACCTGGCGCGGCGTCCGGTGAAGGCGCTGCTGACCACACTGGGTATTTCCTTGTCAGTGGCGTTGCTGGTCACCGGATTCTTTCTGTATTACGACGCGATCAATCGGGTCATAGATGTGATGTTTCGCGCCGTGTACCGCGAAGACGTGTCCATCGTGTTCAACGAACCCAGACCGGCTGGCGTGCGATACGACGTGGAGCATCTGCCGGGCGTTCGACGCGTGGAAGCGCACCGGATCGTTCCCGCGCGGTTGCGATTCGGGCATCGCCATCGGCGCTTGGCATTGACCGGTTTGGAACGCGACGCCGAATTGTGGCGCGTGGTGGATATGGATTACCGCGTGTCGAATCTGCCGCCCGAAGGCGTGACGTTGACCAAAAAGCTGGCCGAATCGTTGGGCGTCGCTCCCGGCGATTTGTTGACCTTGGAAATTCTGGAAGGCGAACGCCCCGTGCGGCAAATGCCAGTTGTCGGAACGGTAGACGATTTGATCGGCATGTCCGCGTATATGGAAATAAGCGCGCTGAACCGGTTGATGCGCGAAGGCCAGACCATTTCCGGTCTGCATTTGATGGTAGACGACGACGCATTGCCCGAACTGTACGCCACGCTGAAACAAACTCCTGCCATCCGCAGCGTCATTATTCCCGGAACGCTGCTGGACAATTTCAACCAGACGCTGGCTCGAACCATCGGCACGTCCACCGCCATCCTGATCTTTTTCGCCTGCATCATCGCCGTCGGTGTGGTTTACAACGGCGCGCGGATTGCGTTGTCCGAACGCGGGCGGGAATTGGCCAGTTTGCGCGTGTTGGGATTCACGCGACGCGAAGTGGCCACCATGTTGCTCGGCGAACAGGCGTTGTTGACGGCGCTGGCGCTGCCGACCGGATGGGCGCTGGGATACGGTTTATCGTGGTTGATTACCTGGGCGATTGATACGGAATTGATGCGATTGCCTCTGGTCATCAGCAGCCGGACGCTGGTGCGAGCTTCGCTGATCATTGTGCTGGCGGCTTTGTTTTCCGGGTTGCTGGTGGTGCGGCGCATCAACCGCCTGGACCTGATTGAAGTCCTGAAAACAAGAGAGTGAAGACCGATGAAGAAACTCATGCGGATTGGGTTGTTGATTCTGGTGCTTGGCGCAATCGCGTTTGCCGTAGCCGTTGCTCTGCGGACAACTCCACTGCGCGTCGAAGTCGCTGCCGTCCATCGCGGCCCATTACAGGTGACAATTGACGCCGAAGGAAAAACCCGCGTGCGCGACCGGTTCGTCGTGGCGGCTCCGGTAACGGGCAAATTGACGCGCATTGAACTCAAACGCGGGAACAGCGTGGCGCGCGGAGACGTGATCGCGCGCATTGTTCCGTTGCCGATGACGCCGCTCGATCCGCGCCAGCTTGCCGAAGCGAAAGCGCGCGTCGCCACTGCGGAACAGTTGAGAAACGAGGCAAGCGCTGTGGTCGAACATACCAACACCGATTGCGAGCTGGCGCGACGGGAATTGGCGCGCGCCGAAAAGCTGGCGGAAACCGGCGATGTCTCCAAACAGGATTTCGAGCGCATTCGCAACACGGAACAAACCTGTCGTCAGCAACTGGAGGCCGCGCGGTTTCGCCGCGCCGCTGCGGCGTCGGATGTGGAAGTCGCCAAAGCGGCCTTGCTGGCGGTTGAACAAGCCGGGCAAAGCGGCCAAACGGCCTCGGTGCTGGTGCGCGCGCCGGTTGCCGGTCGCGTATTGCGCGTGCCGGAAGAAAGCGAACGTGTGGTGACGGCGGGAACTCCGCTGGTGGAATTGAGCAGTCCGTCGCTGGAAATCGTCGTTGACGTGCTTTCGACCGATGCCGTCAAAATCACGCCCGGAACAAAAGCTCTGATCGAAGGTTGGGGCGGCGACCGAATGTTGCAGGCGCGCGTCCGACTGGTTGAACCGTCCGGCTTCACCAAAGTGTCTGCGCTGGGCGTCGAAGAACAGCGCGTCAATGTCATTGCCGATTTCGTGGATGATCCCGGTCCGCTTGGCGATGGGTATCGCGTGGAAGCGCGGTTGGTGGTGTGGGAATCGGACGACGTGTTGCGCGCTCCGGCCAGTTCGCTGTTTCGCATCACTCCGGCTCCGGGGCAAAACCGGCAGAACGGACAAAGCTGGGGCGTGTTTGTGGTGGAAAACGGCCAGGCTCGCCAGCGACAAATTGAGGTGGGCCATCGCACGGCGTTCGACGCACAAATTCTACAAGGGTTGAAAGAGGGCGAGGCAGTCATTCTTCACCCGAACAACCAGGTTGTGGACGGGGCCAAAGTCATAACGCAGTAAATCAACATTGCCGATCTTCGGCTTTACGCCGCGAATCCGGCAACCGGAGCAGGTTATGGCAACGAACAAGATTTTAATTGTAGATGACGATCCGGCGATCCGGTGGATGCTGGTCGAAGCGGTCAAGGAGTGGGGCTACCAGCCGATAGAAGCCTCGACCTGTCAGGCGGCGTTGTTTGCCAACGAAACCGAATCGCCCGCGGCGGTGTTGTTGGACATTGATCTGCCCGACGGTTCCGGGTTGGAAACCCTGAGTGACATCACCCAGCGTCACCCCGAAGCCATTGTCATCATGGTCACGGCCAAAGGGTTGTTCGACAACGCCGTGCATGCCTTGCGCGGCGGCGCGTTCGATTTCATCACCAAACCGATCAATCTGCACGAATTGGAAATCACGCTGCGCAATGGGCTGGAAACGCGCAAGCTGCGAAGAAAAATCGCCATTCTGCGCCGCCAGCAAGCGCATCAATTCAATTTCGATCAATTGATCGGCAATTCGCCCGCGATGAAACAACTGGTGTTGTTGGCGCGCAAAGTCGCCCAAAGCGAAGCGGCGGCGGTGTTGTTGCAAGGCGAAAGCGGAACCGGCAAGGAACTGATCGCCCGTGCGATTCATTACGGATCGTCGCGCGCCGACTGTCCATTTGTGCCGATCAACTGCGCGGCCATTCCTGCCACCTTGATTGAAAGCGAGTTGTTCGGTCACGAAAAAGGATCGTTCACCGACGCCAAAGCGGTGAAAGAAGGATTGTTTGAACAGGCCGAAGGCGGCACGCTGTTTCTGGATGAAATCGGCGAATTGGAATTGGGCTTACAAGCCAAGCTGTTGCGCGTGCTGGAAGAAGGCTGTTTCCGTCGCGTCGGCGGATTGAAAGACGTGGCGTATGATGCGCGCATCATCGCTGCTTCCAACCGCGACCTGAAAGCCGACACCGGACGGTTTCGCCGCGACCTGTTTTATCGCCTGTCCGTCATTCAGATCGAACTGCCTCCGTTGCGCGAACGCGAAGATGATGTGCTGGTGCTGGCGGCGCATTTCATCGAACATTTCAATCACCAACTGCGAAAAAACATCGTTGGGTTATCTGATGAAGCCATCGGCATCTTTCGCTATTACTCGTGGCCGGGCAATGTGCGCGAACTGCGAAACGTCATCGAACGAGCCATGATTCTGGAAGACGGTTCGTTCATCACCGCGCAATGGTTGCCTCATTCGATGACGGATTTCATTCTTGAACCGAAAGCGGATTTCGCCGCTGCTGAGCTTCTTTCGCCGCTAACGGTTCCCGCCAGCCTGGACATCAAACTGCTGTTCCCGTTACCGCCCAGCGGAATCAGTCTGGAAGCGGTTGAACAATCGTTGCTGCTCCAGGCGTTGGAATTGACCCAGGGCAACCAGACCAAAGCCGCTGAATTGCTGCAAATTTCCCGCGATCAGTTTCGCTATCGCTTGAAAAAGATCGAATCCGTCCCCGCCGTCAATCCGGGCCAATAAAAAGCCGGTCGCCAATGGTTTTCATCAGCGACCGGCTTTGATATTCCCCAAACGAGTTAATCGCGCTGCCACCAGACGCGGGTGAGTTTGTTGCGATGCGAAAACCCGTACCGCGTTTTGCCGTGAAACGCTTTGCTGAGCGCGTGTCCCAATCGTTGCGCCAGATGATCGGTGGTGGTTGTCACTGTCAATCGTCCCTGGCCGTCCACTTGCCAATTCATGATTCGCGCCAGCGGATTGTCTTCGGCTGCGCGTCGGGCTTCGTTTTCCAGCAACTGCCGGATTTCGTCCCGATGCAACGTTGAAAACTTTCCTTCGACATAAACAAATCCGCTCGGCACACCGCTGCGCTGTCGTTGGCAGGCAGGGCAAACGACGGATTGCGCCGCACGAAACTGTTTGTGTTTGGAAGTGGTTCTTGCCGGATCGTTTTGCGACCAGCGACGGTCGGCATAAACATCCCCGCACACTTCGCATACGGCTGGCTCGGCCAAGCTACGCAATGTGCGATGACGCCCGGCTTCGTCGTCTACGCGTTTGGTGAATGTCTGATTCGTATATCGTTTTGTGGTTTGCATATTCACATCTCCTCTCTGATTACTTCGACCGAACAAGGCGCATGCGTTGCCACATACGAAGAAACGCTGCCCAACAAAAACCGCTCGATCGTGTTCAGCCCCTGAGCGCCGACGAAAATGCAATCCGCGTCCCAGTTTTCCGCTTCGTTGACCAGCAAAAATCGAGCATCGCTTTCCTTGTGGATTGTGGACACTGACAATCCCGCGCCTTTCAATTTGCCAACGGCTTTATCAATCGCTTCGGCGACGCGGGCTTTCTCGTCGGCAATCCATTGCGCAATGGCCGCGGCGGCGTATTCCGCTCCGACTGTGACGACGGTCGGAAACCCGTTGACGATTCGCGCTTCGCTTCCCTGCGGCCAATGACGCGACGCCACAGCGTTCACCGCCGCTTCGGCGCCTTTGGAACCGTCCACGCCGACAATCAATCGAATCGGCGCGTTTGGATCGCGTTTGTGGTCGCGGGCGATTCGCACACTGCATTTGGCCGCGTGCAGCACTTTTTGCGACACGCTGCCCAGAAACAATCGTCCCAATGCCGAACGTCCCTGCGAACCAACGACAATCAAATCCGGTTGCAGATCATCCGCTTTATGCAAAATGAGTTTGGCGGGCGAACCGGTTGCGGCTTCGGCATGAACTTCCCAATCCGCAAAAGCGGTTTTCAACTGTTCGCGCGCCTGCCTGGCCATCGCCAGCGCTTCCTGCTGCCGTTCGCCGAGGTACCGTGTGAAATCCGTTTCGATCATTCCATAACTTCCCGGCGGCAGAATCCATTCCGCATACACGGACAACACATGAGCTTCTGTTTTTCTCGGCAACCCTGCCAGTTTCAAATCCGCCAAGGCGGCATCAGCGCATTCTGAGCCGTCATACGCCATCAGAACTTTCATTTTGTCTTTCATAATTTCCCTCCTTGTTGGTTTGACAAGCGTTGATTTTCGTCAACAAAGCCCTTTGCAAATGAGCCAATGACTCATCCGTCCTGTAAAGCTGCAAGCCTCGTGCCGATTTGGAAAACACCTCCAGCAAAGACAGCCAAAGACTTCTGCGTTCGGCGCTGAGCGGGTAGAGAGTTTTCGCCCAGCGAATTTGGTGAGTTCACTCAAGCGGTGGGTCATTTTTCCGTCAGGGTCATTCAACGAAGCTGAAAAGCAGGAAATGGTCTCTTCATGCCTGTTGGCATACATCTTGCACTTTCAATGCAGGAAGGATTTTTCTGAAAACCAAAGGGAGAACACCATGAAACGATTATCAAAACAATTCAAAATCTGGGCTTTGATGCTGGCGTTGGCGCTGGGCAACGGGATGATGCTGCACAACGGGGCGCAGGCTCAGACTCGCGCCAAGCAAACAGTTACGGCTTATGACCGCGGTTACACGGACGGATACGATGATGGATACCGCCAGGGCAAAAACGATAACGAGCAAGGAATGGCGCGCAATTATCAGCGTTCGCGGCTGTATCAGGACGCAGATCGCGGTTACGAAGCTCGTCTGGGTTCGCTGGCAGAATACCGTGATGGGTATCAGCTTGGATTCGAGATTGGTTACACGGATGGCTACTACGGTCGCACGGCGAACCGTCGGACGCCAGGCAATGCCAGAGGAACGACGCTCAAACAGCGAGAACGTCCGCGTACAAGCAGCATGCTTCCCGCGGATACGGTGTTGCGGTTGCGATTGACATCTGCGCTCAGCACCAAAACCAACAAGGAGGGCGACCGATTCACCGCGCAAGTCGTCGAACCGACGGCTTATGATGGAGCAACGGTGGAAGGGCACATCGCCCGCATCGAACGGTCAGGCAAAATGACCGGACATACTGAAATGGCGCTCGATTTCGACTCGATTACGTTTCGGGATGGTCGGCGCAGCCCGTTTTACGCACAGATCGAAAAGATTTTCATCGGCGATTCGATCAAGACAGCCGATGAAGAAGGCAACGTTGAAAGCGCCGGCAAGACCCGCGACATACTGATTCGCTCTGGCGGCGGAGCGGCGCTCGGCGCAATCATTGGCGGCATTGCCAAAGGCGGCAAAGGCGCGGCCATCGGCGCGATCATTGGCGCAGGTGTCGGCGCCGGTTCGGTCTTCATTCAAGGAAATAAAGAGTTGATACTCGATCAGGGAACCGAAATGAGCGTTCGCACTACCTCGACGGTGCGCGAAAGGGCCAGGTCGTAAAATCGTCTGCCGCTTGAAAAATTGGATGTAAACAATCACCGCTCATCTTCCTTTTACAATCTTTACTGAAACGTCGCAGGGCATCAGGTCAATAACGATCTGTTGCCCTGCGACTTTTTGTTTTCTTGGGAAATCAATGGGGCGTAAAACAGCCTCAGTCATTTCTTCTTTTCCCTGACGGCAACCGTTGTGCGACCAATCCAATGCAAGTAGTATTTCGACTCCGCGTCGCAAACCTACTCAAAAAAAATCGGTTGAATTCTCATCAAGCTCTTGTTTTCGTACAGCCTGAGAAAAGGAGATTTTGTGAACGACGCCTCGGCAAACTCCCAGACGAATCTAAAACACCTGACCAAAGCCGCACTGGTGAGCGCTTTACAAGCGCAGCAATCAGCCGCCGCGGAATCTTCGCACCTGTTGGAACAGCAATCGCGTTTGCTGGAGTTGTCTTACGATGCCATCTTTGTCTGGGAACTGGGCGGAGTCATCAAATACTGGAATCCTGCCGCGGCGGAACTGTACGGGTGGACGCGCGAAGAAGCCATGGGACAATTCAGCAACGAACTCCTGAAAACGATTCATCCCGAAGGTTGGGCTCAGGTCGAAGAAGTATTGCTGCGCGATGGTCACTGGTATGGTGAGTTGATTCATCAGACACGCGACGGACGACAATTGACGGTGGACAGCCGGCATGTGCTGGTTTGCGAAGAAGACGGGCGAAAACTGGTGTTGGAAACCAATCGTGACCTCACTTCGCGCAAACAGACGGAACAGGCGCTTCGGGAAAGCGAATTTCGTTTGGGCAGGATTATCAATTCGGCGATGGACGCCATCATTTCGGTGAATGCTCAACAACAAATCATCTTGTTCAACTCGGCTGCCGAAAGGATGTTCGGTTACACGGCAAAAGAAGTTCTTGGGCAATCGCTGAATCGGTTCATCCCGGCTCGCTTTCAAACCGCGCACGAAGATCACATCCAACAATTCGGCAAAACCGGAGAAACGTCGCGCGCCATGGGAGCATTGAACGCAATCTGCGGAGTGCGCTGCAATGGCGAGGAGTTCCCCATTGAAGCCTCGATCTCGCAGATTGAAATCGGCGGCCAGCAATTGTTCACCGTCATTTTGCGCGACATCACCGAACGAATGCGCGCACAGGAACGCCTGGTCGAACAGGCCGCGTTGCTCGACCAGGCGCTGGAAGCCATCGTCGTGCTCGATCTGGATGGGCACATTCAATACTGGAGCCGTGGCGCTGAACGTTTGTACGGCTGGCGGACGGAAGAAGTGATTGGGCGCACCACCATCGAAATCCTCTACGGCGAAGACAAATCCCAGTTTACGAATGCGACGAATGCGACAATTGACAAAGAAGCCTGGAGCGGCGAGTTGCGTCAGGTTGCCAAAGATGGACGGGAGGTCATCGTCGAAGGTCATTGGTCGCTGGTGCGCGATGCCCAAGGAAATCCCAAAAACATACTCGCCATCAACACCGACATCACGGAAAAGAAACGATTGGAAGCGCAATTTCTGCGCGCACAACGATTGGAAAGCATCGGCACATTGGCCAGCGGCATCGCGCACGATTTGAACAACGTGCTTTCGCCGATTTTGATGGGAACCCAGATGCTTCGACTACGACTGCCGGATGAACAGAACCTGCGGTTGGTTACCCTCATGGAATCCAACGCGCTGCGCGGATCGGAAATGGTCAAACAGGTTCTTTCCTTTGCCAGAGGTGTCGGCGGACGGCGCACGGTTTTGCAGCCCAGACATCTGATCCGCGAAATCATCCACATCGCCGAAGAAACTTTTCCGAAATCCATCCGCATTGAACAATACCTGGCCGAAGATTTATGGACTATCAGCAGCGATGCCACGCAATTGCATCAGGTGCTGTTGAACCTGTGCGTCAATGCGCGCGACGCCATGCCCGACGGTGGCACGTTGACGATTTCGGCGGAAAATCGCCAATTGGATGATTTGTTTGCACGTATGCTGAAAGGGGCCAATCCCGGTGATTTCGTCGTGATTTCTGTCACCGACACAGGCATAGGCATTCCGCCGGAAATCATTGATCGCATCTTCGATCCCTTTTTCACCACCAAGGAATCGGGCTTGGGAACAGGCCTGGGACTGGCCGCCGTGCAAGGCATCGTCTCCAATTACGGCGGATTCATCACCGTCGAAAGCCAGTCGGGAGCAGGAGCGAAATTCGAGGTTTATTTTCCGGCTCATCACATCGCCGATTCACACCAGACGAATACCCAAGAACTTTCATTGCCCGAAGGCGCTGGCGAATTGATTCTGGTTGTTGACGACGAAGCAGCCATTCGCGAAATGACCCGAACAACGCTGGAAGCCTGCGGTTATCGCGCGCTGACAGCCGACAACGGAGCCACCGCTCTGAGCCTGTTTGCCGACCATCGCCACGAAGTCCGTCTGATTATCACAGACCTGATGATGCCGATTATGGACGGAGCCACGACAATTCGCGCTTTGCGAAAAATGAATCCAGACGTTCCCATCATCGCCACCTGTGGGTTGGTTGCCTCTGCCAATACTGCCGAATTGAACACGCTCGGCATCGAAACTCTGCTGGAAAAACCATACAACGCCGAAACACTGTTGACCGCAATCGCCCATTCGCTCCATCAACGCGCACCATCGCCAAACCAGCCCTGAGTTCCCTGCCCATGACGCCATTGGGAGTTTTCGCCCGGCATCGGCGCGTAAGTTTTCTCATGACTCTGCCAAATCACCCGACTTCTTCGTGCTTTCAGCCCTGATTCTGATTGGCATCCAGCTTGCCAAAACGGGCATTGGCTCCCGGAAAGGAATGGTTATGGCAAACACAACGCACGATCAGCAAATGCGAATGGCACAAGATGTGAGCATTTCTCTCGGCTCGATTTCGTTGTGGGCAACGCTGCAGCTTCCTGCCGAAAATTCCGGCTTGGTTCTTTTCGCTCACGGCAGCGGCAGCACTCGGTTCAGCCCGCGAAACCAATTTGTCGCTCAGGTCATGCGCGAAGCCGGATTGGGAACCTTGCTGTTTGACTTGCTGACGCCCGAAGAAGAAACGATTGATCTGCAAACACGCCATTTGCGGTTCGACATTCCGTTGCTGGCTCGACGTTTGGTAGCGGTTACCGGTTGGGTCAAAAACCAGCCGGAAACCAGCCATCTGCGGTTGGGATATTTCGGCGCCAGCACCGGCGCAGCCGCTGCGCTGATTGCCGCCGCCGAACTGAACGACGAAATCAGCGCCGTCGTTTCGCGTGGGGGACGCCCCGATCTGGCCTGCGACGCATTGCTTCAGGTTACTGCACCGACATTGTTGATTGTTGGTGAACAAGACGAGGTCGTCATGCAACTGAACGAAAAAGCATTCGCTCAACTTCGATGCGTGAAGCAATTGCAGATCGTTCCCAACGCAACTCATTTGTTTGTGGAACCGGGCACATTGGAAGAAGTCGCGCATCTGGCGGCAAACTGGTTTCGACGTTTTTTGCACTCATCGCATTAGTCACATCACTCAATCGAAACGGCGTTTCAGAAGTGATGATGGCCAGCGATTTCTTGCGGGCAATTGCCGACTATTTGTGTCCTTGGCTCTGTCTGGTCGGTCTGGCCATCATCACTTGTGAAACGCAACGTGCTACAACCTTCAGCAACCAACTTCAACCTGCGTTCTTTTCCACACCGCATCACCACTCAATGGGCGAGTTCGCCCGAAAAGCCGCTCTTCCACGCTTTAATAGACATTGCAATGAACTGGCACGGTTGTTGTTATTCATCAAGGCGGGGGACAAAAAGGATGGGTTGAAAAATCAAAGCAGCTAAATAGATCGTCGTTGCCAATGATTTTCTGGTGACGAAAAGAATAGGAGGATGATTATGTTGATGAAATTGACCACAATCGCAGTGTTTGTTTTGGGCTTGGCGTTGGCTGTTTCCACATCGCAGGTTTCTGCACGATCGGGTAAAGATGACCACGGACAGCGGCTTTTCAATCAGTATTGCGCCAGTTGTCATGGAGTGGACGGCAAAGGCGGAGGGCCGGTCGCAGCTTCGCTGAAACACCCTATTCCCGACCTGACCACGATTGAAAAGCGAAACGGGAAATACGATCAGTTGAGAGTGCAAAACATCATTTCCGGCGAATACGAAATCTCGGCACACGGAAAAAAGGACATGCCTGTTTGGGGATATATCTTCAAGCAAAAGAGCGGCAGCGAAACTACTTCGCGGCTGCAAATTTATGCCTTGGGAACGTACCTGAAATCCATTCAGGCGAAATAACAGGATTTCAGCAAACGATCAGAGGCAAGTCACAGGTAGTCATGTTGAGTAAAGCTGGGGCGGATGTGAGTTGAAAATCACATCCGCCCGTTTTTTGCCTGAATTCAAACTCTCGTTGTTGACCTTTGGCTACTGCCCTTTGCTTCCCAGAGAGCGCATCTTGCGCAACCATTTTTCCCGAGAGTCGCCGTTTTCCGCTTCCACCATGCCGATCAAACTTTCCTTGATGGGGCCGATGCCGCAAAACCCCAGAATGTTGCGTTCCAGGCTTTTCAAACTGTGCGCGCGAAAATACCAGCGATAAAAAAACGCAGGCATTCCCATTGTCACGACGATGCGCGCGCTTTTTCCCTTCAGCAGCTTTTTCCAGGGACTTTCTGTTTTGAGATTCGGCAGCGCGAATCCGGGACGGAACGTCTGTTCCAGAAACGCCTTCAACAGAGCGGGCATGGAACCCAGCCAGAGCGGATAAAAAATCACCAGATGTTCAGCCCAACGAATCGTTTCCTGAGCTTGACGAATCACATCGGGCGGCGTGCCGTGATCGAATTCGTCCTTGCTGCGCAGCAGCGGAAAATCCAACCGGGCGATGTCAATCACGCGAAGTTCATGACCGGCTTCCGTCGCGCTCTGAAAATACGCTTCGGCCAGTGCGTGTCCGTAATGGCGATTTTGTGCGTCTGGGTGTCCCTGAATAATCGCAATCCGTTTTGCCATCACTGTTACGCCTCCAAGCTTCGTTCGCGTCGAAGCAGGTTGTACAAACCGCGCAGCAATAAAAAGCCGGTCAATCCTCCGGCAATCACCAGAGGAACAAAAGCGATGGGATCTCGGATCGGATGAAACCGCGAAGAACCGTCTTTCAGTTCAATGTATCCGGCGGGTTGAATGATTTCGCCGCCTCCGCCGCCTTCTTCGTCATTGTGTTTGCCGCCGCCAAACCCATAGCGCACTTTCGCCACGGGAATGATGACGACTCCATCGTTGAGGACAGGTTCGCCATAAATCATCTTTGCGCCAGCGGAAGTTCCCAGCAATTCCGCCAATCGTTCAGGCAGCGAACCCTGTTCTTCCTTTCCTACGCGAATCTTCTTCTCGAACATTTTCTACCTCCTTCTTCAAAACCGTTTTTGGTGATGCGCAATCAACCTGCCTGACAACCAGCGTGCCCGCAAAGACACCCCGAACCTCGTTCAATATCCGAAGGCTGACAAAATTCGCTGTCAGGATTCAGCTTGGCGCCTTGGCAATACTCGTCGCAATACTGTGCGCCCGCGGGAACCGAACAATCGCAAGCCGGATTGCTGCAGTAATTTGTGTCCAGAGCAAATTCATCTTCTTCTGAAATCATGGTGTCTCCTTCTCAATTTGGTTTTCGCAGATAGACAAACCAGTAAACGATTCCGACCAGCACAGCGCCGCCAAAGATGTTTCCCAGCGTGACCGGAATCAGATTGGCCGTCCAAAAATGATCCCAACTCAGCGCAGGGTAATCGCTCGCCGCTTTGCCAATCTGATTCCAAAACGAATCGGAAGCCCACGACTTGATGAACAATCCGACCGGGATGAAATACATATTGGCTATGCTGTGTTCGAAACCGCACGCGACAAAGGCCGTGATGGGCGGAATGACGGCCAGCATCTTGTCCGTCGTAGTCCGCCCGCTGTAACTGAGCCACACGGCCAGACAAACCAGCACATTGCACAAAATACCTCGCACAAAAGCCTGGCCGAAACTGAGACCGGATTTGGCCTCCGCCGTTGCCAACGCGGCTGCGCCGACAACGCCAGCGCCCAGCGTATGCTGCGCACTGAGATAAATCAGCGCGGCTGTCGCAAAGGCTCCGAGAAAATTCCCCAGATAGACAATCGCCCAGTTGCGCAACAGTTGAGCAAAACTGACTTTGCGATTGGCCCAGGCCATGACGATCAGATTGTTGCCGGTGAACAATTCCGCTCCGCCGACCACCACCAGAATCAACCCCAGCGAAAACACCAAACCTGCGCTCAACCGAATCAATCCGAATGGCATGGAGCCGCCGGCTCCGGCGGTGACCGTGGTGGAAAACGCTGCGCCAAAAGCGATGAACGCTCCCGCCAAAACAGACAACACCAACAGCGCGCCGAAATTCATCGTCGCTTTTTTCACGCCGATCTGTTCGGCTTTGATCGCCATTTCCGCCGGCAGCAGCGCGTCCAGCGAATGACCATTTTCTTGCAGCATTGTTCGACTCCTGCGATTCAGCCGACTGGTTCAAAACGCCCAGTCGTTTTCCAACTCCGCCGCCAGATGTTCGTATTTCTGAATCAACGTCTGGCCGAAAGATTCGCTTTCACTTGAGAGGTTATGCATGAGCGCAATTTTTTCGTCTTCTTCCAGCATTTCTTCGGTCAAACGAAACAACAGGCTGTCTTCTTTTTGCATGTGTCCGATCAGATGTTTGCAGAATTGATCGGCAACACTGGTCAGGTGCGGGACGGCGTCTGCGCCCGCAAATTTGTATTCCTGAATGGCCAGATCGAATTCGACCAACAGCTCCCGTTCCAGTTGATGTTCTTCGCGCAAAAATGCCATTGCGCTGCCTTCGGCCAGGTCGGTCTGTTCCAGCAATGGAAACAGATACTCTTCTTCGCGCGTGTGATGAAAGCGGTCGGCATAATTTCGTATGAAATCCAGCGTCTGCGTCAAAGATTCGACGGGAACGTTGTCGCCGGTTCTGAGCTTCAGACACATTGTCTCCAACGCCCGCATTGCCTGTTCGATGACGCGATGTTCGTGCCGTAGGATGTGAGTTGGTCTGGGTGTCATGTCGCGTGATCCTTTCTGAGAGGTCATTCCTCGTCGAAACATTCGACGTGTCCACAACGGCAATGGCCTGAATCCGGATCGTTGTCCTCTTGTTCGCATTGCTCACAACAGAATTGATTGCCCGCCACAGCGGGACAATGACACGGCGGATTTGCGCATTTGTCGGTTGGGTCGTTCATACACGTTCTTTCTGTTTGCCCTTGGCTTTGCGATGGCTGTTTCGATGCCAGGTGCGATTCAGCAATTCGCAAACCTCTGAATCGGTCGTTTGGTCAAAATTTTCGTACCACAATCCCACGGCATAAAATGGTTCGACGGCTGTTTCACATACGCAGGTCAAACCTTCGTCCGGGCCGTTAAACGCCTGACAACTCGATTCCGCAGCAACCGGCACAGCCACGACAATCCGCGCAGGATGTTGTAGCCGCACGGCGTTCACAGCCGCCTGCATGGTCGAACCGGTCGCCAATCCGTCATCCACCAAAATCACCGTGTGATTAGCTAGCTTGGCAGCCGGGCGGGTCCCGCGATACAGCCGCTCGCGTCGTTTCAACTCGCGCAATTCCCGTTCAATAACTGATTCAACAAGTTCAGGCGAAATGGCCAGACTTTGAATCACGTCATCGTTCAACACTCTGGCTCCGCCTGAAGCAATCGCTCCCATGGCCAATTCTTCCTGCCCAGGCGCGCCAAGTTTGCGAACCGGCAACACATCCAACGGCACCTGCAAAGCCGCAGCGATTTCCGCAGCCACAGGAACTCCGCCGCGCGGCAACGCCAGCACCACCACCTGAGTTTGATTGGCGAACTCCCGGAGCGATTGCGCCAGCAATTTACCTGCTTCTTTGCGATCTCTGAACCTCATACCAATGAATCTCAATCCAATTGTCATTCGACAGAACTGAGTAATTCCGCCCTGTTTGACGACTCTGTTGCGCGAAGATTTCCCCACCGCGCCCTTTTATCTATCGTTCAAATCCGCCGAAACCGCATGAAAATTACGCTTTACCGCTTTCTTATTGAACAGATGGAGCAAGCTTTGTGCCTCGAATGACAAAATTTATGCGTTGCTGAAAACCCCTGCGGATGGCGAGCCAGTTCGCTCTTTGCCAAAGATCGCCCAACCAGATTTCACGGCATACACCTTGCTCGTTTCTGTTTGCGAAGCGTGGTTGATTTCAATTGGGCAATTCAACGCACAACCGCAGAAAAATCGCCTGCTTCAATCGCCAAATTGTCACCGAATCAAAATGGAGGTTTTATGTCGAACGAAATCGAACGCAATCAATGGATGACTTTTTTCAATGAATTCAGCAAACGCAATCGCCTGCGTCCGACCCGGATCGAAGTTCTGGGCGAACTCGGCGCACAAGAAGCCGAACGTCATTTACCCTTGAATGGAATCAGCGTGGACGAAACCGGAAGCGGCGCACCAAGAATCGAAATTTTGCTGGGCGGAACCTCGCCGCAAGACAGCCACCATCTGGCGCACGCCATTACGCAGGCGATTCAAGTGTTCCCAAAAACCAACGTCGCCGGACGCGACGAAGCGTTGGAAATTGTGGACGTCACCGGCAGCAAAACGCTTTTGAGTTTTGAATCGTAAGGCAGGATTTCATAAACAAATGGCGCGAGAGATTCACTCGCGCCACTTTGTTTCAGTGAGCCAGCCGAAGGAATTTCGTCGTCAGGAATGCACGACTTCCACCGAACAATGCGCGCGCGCGGCAACGGCGGACGAGACGCTGCCCAATCGCAGGCGTTCCAACGTGCCCAACCCGCGAGCGCCGACGAAAATACAATCCGCTTTCCAGCTTTCGGCTTCGCCGATCAACAACTGTTTCGGGTTTTCCGCCTTGATGACGGAGCTTGTGTTCAAACCGGCAGCGCTGAGATCGCGGACGATTTCGTCAATCTTCCGTTTGATCTTCAATTCTTCATCAGCCAGCCAGTCGGCAATCTTCCCAATCAACGGTTTCGAGGTGAATTCCAGACTCGGCCAGGCGGCATACACCACGCGGGCTTCAGTTCCCGCAGGCCATTTACGAGCCGTAACCACGCGCAAGGTTTCAGTGGCGCCGGGCGAGCCATCAAATCCGATCAACAACCGCAACGGGTGATCTGATTTCTCTTTCGGTTCGCGCGCCACGCGCACAGGACAACTGGCTTCGTGCAACACCTTTTGCGAAACGCTGCCGAAAAAGAATCGCCCCAACGCCGTCCGTCCGTGAGCTCCCATGACGATCAAATCCGGTTTCCATTGCCCGGCTTTTTCCAGAATCTGCGAAGCTGGTGAGCCAAGACTCAATTCGGCTTTGGCAGCCCATCCGGGAGCCATCTGATGCAACCGACTGGCCGCCTCCATCGCCAACAACTTGTATTCCTGATCCCGATCAATGTGCTGGACGATTTCCAACCCCGAAGGCGGCGGCAACCAGTTTTCGATCACCGACAGCACCATGAATTCGACTTCCTCCGGCAATCCTGCCCGCGGCAATTCTGCAATCGCGGCATCTGCACAAGCAGACCCATCGTAAGCAACCACCACTTTCATTCGATTCGACATAATCCCTCCTTGAATAAAACCGTGCGAATTGAATTTGGAGAGGTGCAAGAAACGTACCGCCGCTAAAGGCTGAAAAATCAACCGTCACTCTTAAATCAAGACAAGAAGTCTGGGAATCTCACCCACTCGGTTGAGGATTCTTGCGCGGTGGAGTCCCGTTGCGCAGACTCATCAAGTCTCAGCCTGGGTGCTGTCAAAACTCTTCAACTTTGAGCCGTGGTAACTTAGGATGTGCGGCGCAGATACGATTAGATCAGATTTCACCTCGATGTACGGAGTTTGCCACTGAGGCGCGGAGACACAGAGGTTTCTAAATTCTTCTCTGAGCCTCTGCGACTCAGTGGCTAAACCGTACCGCCAACTGAAAACCGATTTAGATATGCAGAAACAAACAATGAAAGCGCTTTCGCTTTCCAGCCCCGCACTTTGACCTTTCATTCATTTACCTTTTGCCCATGAGTTTGACCGACTATCACGCAAAATACTTTGCCTACGAACTGACCAAACGCTTTTCTTCGGACAACGCCGAAAAACTGGCGAAAGCAGTGGCCAGCGCGCAGGTAGACCTGAATCCGCATCAGGTAGAAGCCGCGCTGTTCGCGTTCAGTTCGCCGCTGTCTCAAGGCGCATTGCTGGCCGATGAGGTTGGGCTGGGCAAAACCATCGAAGCGGGCTTGGTGATTTCCCAGCGTTGGGCGGAGCGTAAGCGGCGGATTCTGATCATCACGCCGGCGAATTTGCGCAAACAATGGCATCAGGAACTGAGCGAAAAATTCTTTCTGCCGTGCGCCATTCTGGAAACCAGGTCTTACAACCAGGCGGTGAAGCATGGAAACTTCCGTCCCTTTGAAATTAAAGACACCATCATCATCTGTTCGTATCAGTTCGCCCGCACAAAAGCTGCCGATGTTCACAACACAAACTGGGATTTGGTTGTCATTGACGAAGCGCACCGGCTGCGGAATGTCTATAAGCCCTCAAACGTCATCGCCAATGTGCTCAAAAAAGCGTTGGCCGAAAAGCGCAAACTGCTGCTGACGGCCACGCCGCTGCAAAATTCGCTGTTGGAGCTTTATGGACTGGTGAGCTTCATTGATGAACACACCTTCGGCGATGTGAAAAGCTTTCGCGAACAATTCGCCGGCGCAAATACGATTCAAGGACAATCTTTTCAAACCTTGAAAGACCGGCTGAAACCGATTTGCCATCGCACGCTGCGGCGGCAGGTGACGTTGCTTGTGCCATACACTAATCGCCATGCGATAGTCGAACCGTTTGACCCGGACGAGAGCGAAACGCGGCTTTACGACCTGGTTTCCGAATATCTACGGCGAGACAACATTCAAGCGCTCCCGGCCAGCCAGCGAACGCTGATGACGCTGGTTTTGCGCAAGCTGCTGGCTTCCTCAACCTTTGCCATTGCCGGGGCGCTTAACACCATTTCCACGCGCCTGAAAGCCAAATTGGGGAAACAGGAACCCAAACAGCCGCTCGCCGATGAACTAGACGAAGATTACGAAGCCCTGGACGAAACGGCGGAAGAATGGCCGGAAGAGCAGGAAGACACCGAACAGCTTTCCGAAGCCGACCGCGCCGCGATCGCAGCCGAACTCGCCGACTTGGAACAGTTCACGACACTGGCCACTTCCATACAACATAACGCCAAAGGCCAAAAATTGCTTACCGCGCTGGAACGAGGCTTTGCAGAAGCGACCAAAAACGGTGCGGAACAAAAAGCCATCATCTTTACTGAATCGCGGCGCACACAGGATTATTTGCTCCAGCTGCTGGCTGACAGCCCTTATGCCGAAGGCGTCGTGCTCTTCAATGGTTCCAACACGGACGACCGTTCAAAACAAATTTATAACGCTTGGAAGAAGCGACACGAAGGAACCGACCGCGTAACTGGTTCACCCACAGCTGATATGCGTTCGGCGCTGGTGGATTATTTCCGCGAAGAAGGCCGCATCATGATCGCCACCGAAGCCGGAGCCGAAGGCATCAACCTGCAATTCTGCGCATTGGTAGTGAATTACGATTTGCCATGGAACCCGCAACGCATCGAACAGCGCATTGGCCGTTGTCACAGATACGGGCAAGAAAGCGATGTCGTCGTCATCAATTTCCTGAACCAGAAAAACGAAGCCGACCGGCGCGTTTATGAGCTGTTGCGTGACAAGTTCAAGCTCTTCGAGGGCATTTTCGGCAGCAGCGACGAAGTGCTGGGCGCGATTGAATCCGGTGTGGATTTTGAAAAGCGCATCGCCGACATTTACCAGCGCTGCCGCCATCCCGAAGAAATCAAAGCCGCTTTCGATCAACTTCAGAAAGAAGCCCGCCGCGCCGCCACAACCGCGCTTACCCTGGAAGAAAAGCTCGATGGGCAGAAACGAGTGAAGGCGCTTGAAGCACAGCGCAACCAAAAGCGCCGTTCGCTCTTTGACACCCAAGACGACGTAGACAAGCAGCGTGAGCAATTCATCGCGCAGATTGAAGAAAAGCTCGCGCAGAAAACTGAACTTCAGCCCCTGTTCACCATTCGTTGGCGGCTGAAGTAATTTATGGAGTGCGACGGCTCCGGCGTCGCTTTTGTAGTCCCTTGGAATTTGTTGAGTTCGTGGATCAGCAATCAATCTCTTGTAGCGTACAAGTTTATCGGATGTTCTCAACTGCCGAAACGATTATCAAAGCGACGCCGGAGCCGTCGCACTCCACGGAGGCGTTATGCAAGATGGAAAAGATTGGCCGCATGCACCGATTCATCGGCTGGACGGTTCGGGCATTTTTATGGTGACCAGCGCAACGCTCTACAAAAAGCATCTGTTCAATTCGCCCGTTAAACTTTCGCTGCTGGAAAGCCATCTGCTTAAACTGGCCAAAGACTACGCCTGGCAGTTGGAAGCCTGGGCGGTGTTTCCCAATCATTATCACGTCGTTGTCCGCAGTCAGCCGGAAACGCAGCCCGATAGCCTGCCCAAACTGCTCAAGCATTTGCACAACAAAACCGCGATTGAATTGAATCGGTTGGATGGCGTCACTGGGAGAAATGTTTGGTATAACTTCTGGGACACGAAATTGACGTATGAGAAATCCTATTTGGCCCGGCTCAATTATGTTCATCAAAATCCGGTCAAACATGGATTGGTCGCTGTGGCCAGCCAATATGAATGGTGTTCCGCCGCTTGGTTTGAGCGTATGGCCACACCGGCCCAGGTCAAAACCATTTACAGTTTTCAGACAGACCAGGTGAAAGTGTATGACGATTATTAACTGAACTTGGAGTGCGACGGCTCCGGCGTCGCTTTTCTAGTCCTTTCGCCGAATTTGGAGTGCGACGGCTCCGGCGTCGCTTTTCTAGTCCTTTCGCCGAATTTGGAGTGCGACGGCTCCGGCGTCGCTTTTCTAGTCCTTTCGCGGAGAGTGGGTGTGAGGGGTTGGCGAGATCGTGGCGAAAACCGTGAATTTAGAAGACGATTACCAAAGCGACGCCAGAGCCGTCGCACTCCAAACTGATGCCCGCTGACAATAAATCATTGCGCGTCTGCGACAGGATTATCTGGTTTAGTGCTGTCGGTGGTTTGAGCTTCGATTGCGGCAATCACGCTGTCAATGAGAAGTCGCGCAAGGCGCAAGCGCTCTACCAGCGGCAAAGCGAGCAACTTTTGTAATTCTTGTTCTGTGATCATTATGCCCCGTATTGTAATTATCCCGATCCCCACAACCAACCTGAAATGATGAACCGACACGTCAATGCTATCGCAGGCCGTCTGAGCCTGCGCGCTCCGCAACGGTACTCGCTGGAAATTCTGGATTGAATTACCGAAATCGCCCCACCCAAAAAAGACGCCGACGTACAAGCGGCGCTCGAAGCCATTCGCGCCGAATTTCCCGGCGTGACGGATTTCGAGCGCGAATTTCCTTCGGTCTGTTTTGCGCTGGCAACCGGCGTAGGCAAAACGCGGTTGATGGGCGCATTCATCAGCTATCTGCATCTGGCGCACGGTTTCAGCAACTTTTTCGTGATGGCTCCGAACCTGACGATTTACAACAAACTGATTAAGGACTTCACGCCGAATACGCCGAAATACGTTTTCAAAGGCATTGCCGAATTCGCTACCGATCCTCCGGCAGTCATCACAGGCGAAACCTATGAGCAGGAAGCGCGCACGCTGTTCGATGAATTGATCCGCTGCAAGGTGAACATCTTCAACATCTCGAAGATCAGTTCCGAAGTGCGCGGCGGCAAAGCGCCTCGCATCAAACGGCTGTCGGAATACATCGGTGAAAGTTATTTCGAGTATCTGGCCGGGCTGCCTGACCTGGTCTTGCTGATGGACGAATCGCACCGGTACCGCGCTTCGGCGGGCGTGCGCGCCATCAACGAATTGAAACCGGTGCTGGGCTTGGAACTGACGGCGACGCCTTTCGTCGAAACCAGTCGCGGCGCTGTGCCGTTCAAAAACGTCATCTTTGATTACCCGTTGGCGCGGGCGATGGCCGACGGCTTCGTCAAGGAACCAGCGGTTGTCACGCGCAAGGATTTCAATCCGGCAGGGATGTCGCCGGAAGAAATCGAACGGTTGAAGTTGGAAGACGGCGTCCGCCTGCACGAAAGCGTCAAGGTGGAATTGGAAACTTACGCGCGCGAATCAGGCAATCCGATTGTGAAGCCTTTCCTGCTGGTGATCGCTCGCGACACCACGCACGCCGGACAATTGTTGCAATTGATCCAGGACGAAAAGTTCTTCGACGGCCATTACAAAGACAAAGTCATTCAGGTGGATTCCAGCCGCACGGGCGCGGAAGAAGAGGCGATGATCGAACGGCTGTTGAAAGTCGAACACACCGAAGAGCCGACCGAAATCGTCATTCACGTCAATATGCTGAAAGAAGGCTGGGACGTGACCAACCTGTACACTATCGTTCCGCTGCGCGCGGCCAACGCTCGCATTCTGATCGAACAATCCATCGGGCGCGGATTGCGGCTCCCTTATGGCAAACGCACCGGCGTCGCCGTCGTTGACCGGTTGAATATCGTCGCGCACGACAAATTTCAGGAAATTGTGGACGAAGCCAACCGTGCAGATTCGGCGATTCGGCTGCAAGCGTTGGTGCTGAGTCCCGAACAGTTGCAGCAAAAGACCGTTACGGTCGTGTCTCAGCCACAATTGGCCACCAAGCTGGGCTTTCAGCCGGAACAGCAAACCGCCGGCACCTTCGTCGCAGGAGCAAGCGAGCCGCCGGTGTTCACCAAGCCTGAAGAACAGAAGGTCGCGCAGATTGCCTATGAAGTAATCCGCAAAATGGAAAATAAGCCGAGCGAAGTCCCTTCGGTTGCACATTTACAACAGCCGGAAGTGCAGGCCGCCATTGTCCGCGCCGTTGAAGAACAATACCGCCCGGCGCAAATGACGCTGGAAGGAATTATCGAAAAGCCGGACATCGCGGCAGTCGTCGCCAAAACTGTTGATGTCGTCGAGCAACAGACCATCAACATTCCGCGCATCCTGGTCGTCCCCAAAGGCGAAGTAAGGTCAGGATTCAAACCCTTTCAGCTTAATCTGGATTCAATGCGCTACCAGTCGCCCTCTGAAGAGCTTTGGATTCAAACACTGCGCACGAATCAATTGGAAATCCTTTCGCTGGGCAAAGGCGGCATCGAAGAACAGCGGCTGGAAGATTATGTGGTCAGCGGTTTGGTGGATTTCGATGACATCTCCTACGACGATCACGCCGATCTGCTTTATGACCTGGCGGCGCAGACCGTGCAGCATTTCAACAGCTACCTTCCTGAAGAAGACACGCGCAAAGTGCTGCGCTGTTATCAGCGCGACATTACCAGGTTTATCCACATCCAAATGCAGGAGCATTACTGGGAAGAAGCCGTTGGCTATGAAGTGAAAATCAGCAAAGGCTTCATGGAATTAAAGAAATGCGCCTACACGGCTTTGGCGACGGAACCGCCGCTGGATTATCGCGAAGCGCCCGCCGACAAAAGCAACATGGCCAAGTATCTGTTCGGCGGCTTCACGCGGTGTTTGTATCCGCTGCAAAAGTTCCAATCTGATCCTGAGCGCAAACTCGCTGTGATTTTGGAACGCGAAACATTGAAATGGTTCAGGCCGGTCAAAGGCCAGTTTCAGCTTTACTACAAAGTCGGCGCGGATCATCAGGAGTATCAGCCCGACTTTGTGGCCGAAACAGATAGCTGCATTTACATGCTGGAACCCAAAGCCGCCAATCAGATAAATGATGTTGATGTGCTGGCCAAACGCGATGCGGCGGTGAAATGGTGTAAACAGGCGAGCGAATATGCGAACAGTTTCGGCGGCAAACCCTGGAAGTATGCACTGATTCCTCACGACGCCATCGCTGTCAATATGACTTTGGCTGGGTTAGCCGAACGATTCGGCGTCCAAGAATAACGGGCAGCAAAACAACTGTTGGCAAGAAAATTTCTTTTCAGTGACATTGCCGACAACGACTTTTCCAAAAGTGTTTGTGTAACTGTCACCTCAACAACGAACGGCCATCCGAAGATGGCCGTTCGTTGTTGATTATGAAAATCGGGGCGAGAGGATTCGAACCTCCGACCTCTCGGTCCCAAACCGAGCGCACTACCAGGCTGTGCTACGCCCCGATAAGACTGCGGCATTATACATGTCGAGGTTGTTTGTTCAACCGGCGCAACTTTTACATCACCAAAGGCGGTGGCGGATTGAGAATCTCGCCGAGCGCCGTTTCGTCCAGCGAATACACTTCGCCGCAAAAGTGGCAGATCAGTTCCGCTCCCTGATCGGTTTCCAGCATGTCGCGGACTTCCGCTTCGCCAAGCATCGTGACAATGTTGATCGCGCGTTCGTACGAACACTTGCAGCGAAATTCGACCGGGTGCGTTTCCAAAACTTCAAACGGCAAATCGCCAAACACCGTCGCCATCATCTCGCGCGCGTCGGCTCCGCGGCGAACCAGTTCCGTGACGTGCGGCGCAGAGGCGATGGCGGTTTCCAATGTCGCCAGCGTTTTGTCGTCTGCGCCCGGCATGACCTGAATCAGAAATCCGCCCGCGGCAACGACTGTGCCTTGTTCCGGTTCTACAAACACACCCAACGAAATCGCCGAATTGATCTGTTCTGAGGTGACCAGATAATGCGCGATGTCTTCGGCAATTTCGCCGGACACAATCGGCGTCGAACCCGTGTACGGTTCTTTCATCAATCCGATTTCGTAGCCGGCTTCGCGTATGACGTACAACATTCCGCTGCCGACAATGCCGCGAACATCCAATTTGCCCAGCGCGGTCGGCGCAGCCTCGGCCAGCGGATTTTTGACAAAACCCCGAACGGTGCCGTGCGCGCTGGCTTCGGCGGTGATGCCGCCCAGTTCGCCCGTGCAATCGAATCGCAGCGTGATGTATTCCAGGTCTTTGTACGTTCGCCCCAACAACAAGGCTCCGGTCAGCGCGCGTCCCAACGCCGCCGAAGCCGTAGGCGACGCGCCGTGCCGCCCACAGGCTTCGTTGACCAGATTGGTGGTCACTGCCGCAATCACGCGAATCGTCGCATCGGCCAGTGTACCTTGAATCAAATGATCGTCTCGTTCGTCCACTACTTCTCCTCTTTGAACCAGAAAGCGTTTACTGCTTTCGCCAAACGCGCAACAAAACCCAATCGCAATCCGGCGAACAGCGCGCGTTGAAATTCTGTTCGCCCAGTGTTTCCGTCACCAAATGTTCCGAAGTCAGCAAACCATCAACCCAACGTCTGGTCGAGGCGACCAGAATGCTTTTCGTTGGGCTGGCCGCCGCCATCAAGGCCACGTTCTCGTCCGAAGTCAGCGCCACCAACTGCGATTTCGTATCGCGCCAGGGCAGTTCCGTCGCATAAAAGTTGATGCCGTGATTGTCGTTGACGAAAAAGACCAGACGCTCGCCGCTTTGCGCCGCCATGCGCGCTTTCACAGCCAACGGTCGAAACGATTCGCGGTTGCCCAACGCCGGAAAGATCAAATGTGTCGCCGCCACGACCACGGCGATCAAACTGAACGGCAACACCTTTGTCGCCATCTCGCCGCCACGCCAACGCCAAAGCGCCAGATAAAGAATCGCCACGACTACGACCACGGCTCCGATCAACGAGGCATTTCGCAATGTGACACCAAGCTCTTGCTGACTGACGAAAATCGCAGCGATTCCAACCGCAGCGAGCAACGCAGCCGTCAAAGCCCCAAATACTCTGGTTCGGCGTTCGATCACTGGTTGACGCCATCGTTCCAATTCCAAACCGATCAACATCGCCATCGCCGGAAAGATCGGCAACACATATCCCGGCAGCTTCGATCCTGAAAACGAAAAGAACCCAATCGTCACCAGCGTCCACAACCACAAAAACAACCGCAATCGGTCGGCCAGCGTTTCCCGCCAATTTCTGAACGATTGCCACGCGCTGCCGACCAGATAAAAAGTCCAGGGAAAGCTGCCCGCCAGCGCCACCAGAACGAAAAAATACACAGGCTGCGGATGTTTGTATTTGTTGCTGGTGTATCGTTGAAAGTGGTGGCCGATGAAAAATTCGTTGATGAATTCGCGCCCGTGTTTGGCAATCACCGGCGCGTACCACGTTGCCGCAGTCGCCAGAAAAATCACTGCGCCGATCAACAGCAATTTCGGGTTGAAGACGATTTTCAATCGCCGAGTCACCAGCAAATACAAACCGATGATTGCCGACGGCAGCGCTATGCCGACCAGACCTTTGGCCAGCACCGCCACGCCCAACGCAAAACATCCGATGAAGAAAAACCAGCTTCGTCCCGATTGTTCTTCGTCGCGCTCCCAGACAAAAAAGCTGATCAAAGCCAACGCCATTGCCACCGACAAAGTCAGGTCAAACGTCGCCACGCGCGAAAAGCCCGGCCACATGCCGCAAGTCGCCAAGACCGCCGCGCTGAAAAATCCGAATTGCGCCGAGCGAATTCGTTTGCCGAACCAATACACCATAAGGACTCCGGCAGTGGCAAAAACGGCGATGAAAAATCGCGCGCCGAATTCGGTTTCGCCGAACAGCCAGTATCCGGCAGCCGAAAGCCAATACGTCAGCGCAGGTTTTTCAAACCAGTGAATGCCGCCGAGTTTTGTCGTCACCCAATCGCCGCTCGTGAACATTTCGCGCGCCACCTGGGCGTAACGCGGTTCGTCCGGCCCGATCAGCGGCAAGCTGCCCAGCCCGTAAAAGAACACTCCGGCGCACAACGCCAACAGCGCCAGCGGAAAATACAGTTCGAGGTTATGGTTTTGTTTGGAAGGAAGTTTGTCGGTTTGCACGGTTACGGTTTCAAATTCTGAGCTTCGCGGTTAAATTCCAAGCCTCAGAGTAACATTCCAGATTGAAACTGTCAGTACCGCGACCGGCGCGGCGCTGACGCAAAATTTATGAGTCAAAAAATCAAAACCGCAGTCATCGGCGTAGGCCATCTGGGCAAGGAACACGCCCGCGTTTATCACTCCCTGGAACAGTGCGACCTGGTTGCCGTGTGCGACACGAACGAAAATGGCGGCCATCTCATCGCTGAAAAATACGGCGCGCGTTACACCAAAGATTATCGGGAACTGCTCGGCGAAGTCGCCGCCGTCAGCGTGGCCACGCCAACCGTCAATCACCACGAAGTGACTTGTGCATTTCTGGAAGCAGGCGTCGGCGTGCTGGTCGAAAAACCGATTTCGCGCACGTTGGAAGAAGCCGACGAGATGATTCGACTGGCCGAAGCCAAAAACGTCGTTCTGCAAGTCGGCCACATCGAACGTTTCAATCCGGCGTTTCAGGCGTTGCAGCGCGAACTCACATCACCCAAGTTTTTTGAAGCGCATCGGATGGGCATTTTCACCATGCGGTCGCTGGACATTGACGTGGTCATGGATTTGATGGTTCACGAACTGGACATCATCGCCACGCTGACGGGCAGCGAAGTCGTCAAAATAGAAGCCGTAGGCATTCCGATCCTGACGCAGAAAATTGACCTGGCCAATGCCCGGCTGGAATTCGCCAACGGCTGCATTGCCAACATCACGGCCAGCCGCGTTTCCGCCGAACGATTGCGCAAACTGCGCGTGTTTCAACCAAATGAATATTATTCGCTGGATTATGCCGAACAGCAGGTGGGCATGTTCAAGCTGACGCCGCCGAAAACTGCCAGTGCATTGCCGGAAATCGTCGCGCAAGGTCTGGACATCACCAAACGTGAACCACTGCTGGCCGAAATCGAATCGTTTGTTTCCGCAGTTTCCGCCAAAACCGCTCCGATCGTCACCGGAGCCGAAGGTCGTCGTGCGCTGGCGCTGGCGATTGAAGTACTGGATAAAATCAAAGCGCATTCCGTTCACGCCAACATCAACCTGAGTTTCTAACCCCGCCGAGAATTGCAGGCGAGACGCCTGCGCTCCCAGCTTCTTGAGGAGGAAGCCATGCCCAATCTGGATGTTCTGGACAATATGATTGCCATCGTTGTGGTGCTGTTGGTTCTCAGCCTGATCGTGCAATCCGTTCAAGCCGGCATCAAAAAACTGTTCCGCGTCAAATCGCTGCAATTGGAACAGTCGTTGATGCATCTGCTGTATTACGCGCTGGGCGAAGACGCCAGCAAAACCATGAAAACCTGGGCGGATCGTATGCCGCTGCTGCGCACGGTAACCTGGCTGCCGATTCTGAGATCGCTGTTTCCAAAATCCAGAGACAATTCGGACGTCAAAACGTTGTTTGCCGCCGTCAGCCAGGAAATCATCAAATCCGGTCGCGTCACGCCAGGCGGCAAAGTCGCGCTGGATTCGCTGACCAAAGAAGAGTTGAACCAGTTCATAGGCAACATGAAAGCCGAAAAGCTCGCCCAACGCTTGACCGGCAGCAATGGCGAACAGATTCAATCCGCGTTGGCAAAAGTCGCCGCCGTAAATCAGGCCTTCACCGAATTCAACGACAAATTCAAACCGTTGATCGAAAAAACTCCGCTGGCCAGATTCACCGCGCCGCTCGCGCAAATGCTGGCCAACGCGGCGGAACTTTCGGAAAAAGACCTGGACACGCTGACGATTGGCGACCTGACCAAACTCAGCAAACGAGAGTTGGGCGAGGTCAACCAACTGATCGAAGCCCTGCCCGGTTCCATGCAGCAAACCATCAAACAACTGCAAACCAACGCGCAAAACGACGCCGCGTCGGCGTTGAGCAAACTGAACGAAGCGTTTGAACCGGTCAAAGAGGAGCTGAAAATCGTTGCGACCTTGCCCGCCAAACTCGGACAGGTTTCGGCCAATGTGGATGAATGGTATTCGACGATCATGCGCGGATTTGAAGAACGGTACACGCGCAGCATGAAAACCTTTGCGCTGGTCATCAGCTTCGTCGTTGTGTTGTTGCTGAACGCCAACGTGTTTTCCATCTACCGCCAGATTTCCGCCAACGAACAACTGCGCACGTCATTGATCAATTCGGCTCCACAGATCAACGAACAACTCAACGCCCTGAAAAACGATCAAGCCGACGTTCAGCAAACTCAGGACAACATCGTCAAAGTCGTGCAGGACGCCGCCAGTCAGGTTCAACAGAATGTTTCGTTGTATAACTCGTTCGGCTTTGAAGGTCCGAAATGGATCGCGCGCGTCGGCAAACGGATCAAAGAAAAGCCGTCCGTTGTTCTTTCCGGCAAGGCATTCGAGACCTTGCTCGGCTGGTTGGTGATGACCATGCTGCTCAGCGTCGGCGCGCCGTTCTGGCAAGACACACTGGAATCGTTGTTTGGGCTGAAAAACCTGCTCAGAAAACAACAGCCCAGCGAACCGCCGAAGACAACTTAAAGCTTAGAAAGTCGTTTCGTTGACACTCTTAAATTGGCGTTCCTATAATCGCTGCTCAAACAGGCACGTCACAGCGCCATCAATCAACATCACGTTCGTAGTCCCGCCTTAAGGCGGTTCCGGTTCGCGGCTTAAGCTGCCTGAAGGCGGAACTGCGAACGATAATTCCCCAGGAGTTTTATCACCTTGCTCGATCAGGACAACGATCAGATTCAACAACGTCGCCGCCATTTGGAAGAAATTGTGGCGCTCGGCCATCCGGCTTACACCAATCGCTTCGACCGTTCGCACAAAGTTTCCGAATTAGTTGCGCGTTATCACGGCTTCGCAGGCAAAAAAGATGAAGCGGAATTGGCGCGCGTCAACGCCGAATTGAAAGCCGCTGAAAACGGTGAAGTCCGCATTGCCGGACGCATCATGACCATGCGGTTGATGGGCAAGGCCGCCTTCATTCATTTATCGGATGGACTGGCCGCGTTGCAGGTTTACATTCGCAAAAACGATGTCGGCGATGCGGCTTGGGAGTTGTATCAAAAACTCGACTTAGGCGATTGGATAGGCGTCGCCGGATATTTGTTCATTACCAAAACCGGTGAACTGTCGGTTCACGTCACACAGTTGCAATTTCTGACCAAAGCCTTGTTGCCGATGCCGGACAAATATCACGGCGTGACGGACAAAGAGCTTCGTTATCGGCAACGGTATGTGGATTTGATCGCCAGCGGCGCGGCTCACGAACGGCTGCCAGGCGAATTGACTTCGCGTGAAGTCTTTGAACGACGCGCACGAATCGTCCGCGAAATTCGTCGTTATTTCGACGACCGCGACTTTGTCGAAGTCGAAACGCCCATGCTGACTCCGCTGGCGACAGGCGCGGCGGCCAAACCGTTCATCACTCATCACAATGCGCTGGACATTGACCTGTACGCGCGCATTGCGCCGGAACTTTACCTGAAACGATTGACCGTCGGCGGGTTCGAACGTGTGTATGAACTCAACCGCAATTTCCGCAACGAAGGCATCAGCTACAAACACAATCCCGAATTCACGATGTTGGAGTTTTATCAGGCCTATGCGGATTACAACGACTTGATGGATTTGACCGAAGATTTGTTCAAGCTGCTGGCCGACAAAGTTTGCGGAACGCGGCAAGTTCCGTACAAGGATCACATCATTGATCTGGACAACTGGCAGCGGCTGACCATGCGTGAATCAGTTTTGCAATACTGGCCGAACGATGCCACGCGGCCTACGCTGGAAGGCCTGATGGATCGCAAACAACTCGAAGACGCGGCAGCGGCTTTGGATTTGGGATACGATCCGAAACTCAACGACGGGCAACTGCTCGGCGCAATCTTCGAACACGTGGTTGAACCGCATTTGATTCATCCGACTTTCATAACTGAATTTCCGACTGAATTGTCTCCGCTGTCGAAACAGAAAGCCGACGATCCGCGCTTCGTCGAAAGGTTTGAACTGTTCGTAGCCAACATGGAACTGGCGAACGGGTTTTCGGAATTGAACGATCCGGTTGAACAGAAACGACGCTTTGAAGAACAGATGAACCAGCGCGAACGCGGCGATGAAGAAGCGATGGTCATGGACGAAGATTACATTCGCGCGTTGAGTTACGGCATGCCTCCGACCGGCGGCGAAGGCATTGGGATTGATCGGCTGGCAATGATTCTGACCAATCAACATTCGATCCGCGACGTGATTCTCTTCCCGCACATGCGACCTGAAACCAAATAGAAACCGGCCCCGGTTTATGACATACGAACTTTTCATCGCGCTGCGGTATCTTCGCGCCCGACGGCAACAAACTGCCGTGTCGGTCATCACGGCAATTGCCGTTGCAGGCATCACAGTTGGAGTCGCCGCGCTGATTGTCGCCCAAGCGATGATTCATGGGTTTCGCACCGACGTGCAGGAAAAAATCCTGGCCGGAACCGACCACTTGAACCTGCTCAAGGAAGACAACAGCGGGATTGAAAACTACAGGGAACTGACCGAACAGATTCGCCGAATTCCTGGAATCATCGAAGCGTCCGCAACGATTTACGCGCCGGTCTTGCTGGTCGCCAACGGCAACCAGGAACAGGCCATATTGAAAGGGATAGACACGACTGCCGGTACATCCAGCGAGCTTTCCTCCATCGCCATCGAAGGTTTAGGGCAATTGACAACTCCCTCTACGGAGCCTGACGCTGAAACCGACGAAGAAACGCCTCCCGATAGACTTATCATCGGCCAACAACTCGCCAAGGCTTTGGGGGCCAAACTCGACGATCAGGTAACCGCTGTTTCGGCCATTACACGGTTGACTCCTGCCGGGTTGCAACCCAGACCTCGCTATACAAAATTCGTTGTCGCGGGAATTTTCTCTTCCGGCTGGTATCAATACGATTCCAAATGGGCTTACATCTCTCTGCCGGCGGCGCAACGGCTCAGCGGCGATGGCGACACCGCAGGAGTGATACGCATGAAAATCCGCGAGATAGATCGCGTCAAAGAACTCGGCAATCAGGCCTTGAATCTGGCCGGACGCGGGTTCATCACCACAGATTGGCAGGAACTCAATCGCCCACTGTTTGCTGCCCTGCAATTGCAGCACCAGGTCATCATCATCTTTTTTGCGCTGCTAATTGCCATCGCTGCGCTCAACATCATCACGACATTCACGATGATGGTCATCGAAAAGCAGCGCGACATCGCCGTGCTTCGCGCACAAGGAGCCACGCCGAAAAACATTCGACTGATTTTTCTGCTGCAGGGAGGGCTGATTGGAATCGCAGGCGCAGGGCTGGGCTTGTTGCTTGGAGCGTCGGCCTGCGCCATTGCCAATCATTACAAATTCATTTCAATTCCTGCCGAAATCTATTCAATTTCACATATCACGCTGAAATTGCAGATTTGGGATTGCCTGTGGATTTCGATTCTGGCTTTGGCAATCTGCCTGATAGCGGCCATTTATCCAGCCAATTCCGCTGCCAGGCTGGTCCCGGCGGAAGTCCTTCGTCATGATTAATTTGGGATCAAACAAAAACGATAAAACTGATTGACAGCAAAAAATTCAACGTTTAGACTGCGCCGCGTTAGTGAGCTTTCCTCTCACAAAGAAATCATCGGTGAACTTCACATCCGTTGTTTTCAATACAGGAAAACTCAATGTCCCGCTCGCGAACGTAGATTGCACAGGCAGCTCAAACGAAATACTTCGCATCGTACTGCCGAACTTGTTGTCCAACGCAAGGACAATGCAACCTACAAACTCACTTTTAGACTTTGGTTTCGGTTACGTCATGATTTCATGTAGATTTGTGTCTTGCGTAGCCGATGTCTCAATCTCACATTCTTTTCAAGGAGAACATCTAAATGCGAACCTCACGCAAATTTTCACACGCGCTGATGGCGATTTTCGCCCTCGTCGTTATGTCGTCTTTCGCCTTGGCGGCGGATCCCGGCGCTGCTTATCCTGATACTTCTGAAGCGAGCGATCAGAAAGCTGGATCGTTGTTGTTTTACAACATCTACACCTCTGGTGCGACTTCGGGCAACGCGGAAAATACCCGCATCAACATCACCAACACCAATTCGAGTATCGGTGGCAACGCTTTTGTTCACCTGTATTTCGTGTCGGCCGGTTGCGCTGTCGCAGACAGCTACATCTGCTTGACTCCGAACCAGACGGCGTCCTTCCTGGCTTCCGACATTGATCCGGGCGTCAAAGGCTACATCGTCGCGGTTGCGGTTGATGGCGTTTATGGATGCCCGATTCGCTTCAACTGGCTGATCGGCGATGAATACGTCAAATTCGCCACTGGTCATGCCGCCAATCTCGGCGCCGTTGCGTTCTCGCGCGTCAGCACTCCGACCACTGAACAATGCGGACCGGATTCCTTCACTTCAGTGATCAATTTCAACGGCACTGATTACAACTGCTCACCTGCGGTTGTGGCGTTGGACAACATCGGCAGCCGTGCCGATGGTAACGACACGATGGTCATCCTCAACCGCGTTGGCGGCAACCTGGGCATCGGCGCTGCCAGCTTGGGATCGTTGTTCGGTCTGTTGTATGACGATGCTGAAAACGTGCTGAGCTTCTCCGTCACCGGTGGATGCCAGTTGATGAGCAGCGTCAGCAACAACTTCCCGCGCACCACGCCGCGTTTTGAAACCTTCGTTCCTGCCGGTCGCACTGGCTGGATCAAGATCTATAATCAGACCGGCGCTGTCGGTATCCTGGGCGCTGCGATCAACTTCAACGCCAACGCCGCTTCCAGCGCGGGCGCGTTCAATGGTGGTCACAACCTGCATCACCTGACGCTGAACTGCACCCAGGCTTACACCGTTCCGGTGTTCCCGCCGAGCTGCTAGTTCATCGCTCTTCAGCGGTAAACGCCAAAAAGGCCGAATCCATTGGATTCGGCCTTTTTGCTATAGACATCAAGAAAAAGAAAAGAACTACGAATAGCACGAATACTCACGAATAAAAGCGAGTGGGGAAGCAAAATAAGAATTTACCGGTTGACGGTTCGACCATTCGTGTTCATTTGTGACCATTCGTAGTTAAAACATTTTCTTGAAAGCCTTATTTCGGAGTTCCTGAATTGGTTTGGATTCAATTGCCAGAATACTTGAGAACGAAGCCTTCCGCGCCAGAAACCCATATCTCTTTTCTCGATACCGAAAGTCCATATAAATTGGCGCTCGTCCCGCTTTTCTGCTCGACCCAGTTTTTGCCTCCATCGCCGGAACGCAAAATCGTTCCGTTCCAACCAACGATCCAGCCGTGATTGCCGACAAAACCGACATTGACCAAGGTTTCTTTGGTGTCTATGGCAACACGTTCCCAATTGTCGCCACCGTTTGACGTGCGCAGAATGATGCCGTCTTCGCCAACCACAATGGCCGTATCCCTGCCACGTGTTTCAATGTGATAAAGATGACTGGTAACGCTGCTGTTTTGCCGTTCCCAGGTTCTACCGCCATCGTCTGTATAAAGGATGATTCCCTTGTCGCCGACGATCCATCCTTGTCTGTCATTGACGAATTTCAAATGAACCAATTCTTCTTTTGTGCCGCTTTCCTGCTGCGTCCAACTCAGCCCACCATCCTTGCTATGCAAAATCCTCCCGTGAGTGCCAACCACCCAACCTGAATTTTTATTCGGAAAGGCGATACTGTAAAAATCCGGCGCTTCGTCTTGAGTTCTTCCCGGAGCGGCGCTGAGTTGATACACCAAGTCCCACAGGCTGCCGCCGTTTTGAGTGCGATAAATTCTGGCCCCGCTGGTAACCATCCATCCTTCTTCCCGGTTGCGAAAGAAAATGTCGTTGATATTGCCATCCACTCTGACGTTTTGCGGCAACCATTCGCGCCCACCGTCTTGCGTGACGTGAGCGATGCCTTTGTCGCCGACCACCCATCCCAGGCGGGAATCCACGAAGAAAACCACGTTGAGGTCCTGTTTGGATCGGTCTTGGAAAGCGACGCTCCATTGTGCATGTGCATCAATCGCCATCAATAGAAACAGCACGGCCCCAAGCGGGGCAAAGTTACGAAGATTCATAAATTCTCCTTCTCGTTTTTTTCTGGCAAGGGGTTACTGTTGGAATTGTGTGGACGGTTGCAGACCAACGGGCAATTGCGTTTTCCAATTCGGAACTCGAAGCCTGAAGTCCAGGGAACCGCTGCGAGTGCCAAAAGCTATGCTGCGTCCCAATGATTCGACGGCTTCTTCCAAAATGCGATCCCGGCTGGCAATCAAGTCGGAAATTCGTGTTTCAATCTGTTGGTCGGGTTTGACGCCAATGCCTTCGATGCGGCGGCCAAATGCGGTTCGATAATCAGTGTCGCTGATATTCAACTTGCCTCCGTCGGGCAGTTTGATCGTTCGACTGACGCCCAGCAAACAACCGCATGTTGCCGGATTCGAACCAATCACCAAAGCGCGTTTTCGCTCCTGCATCGCCGCTGCAAAAATTTCCGCACCGCTGGCTGAACGCGAACTGACCAGCACGATCAATGGTTCGCGGTAAACATTTCGAAGCTTGACTGTCCGCCGTCGAGTCGAACGTCCAAAACGCGTGATGAATTCGCCCAGATCGGTTTCATCGGCAAAAAAATAGCTGGCCAGTTGCGTCACCGTCGTGACAAACCCGCCTCCGTTGTTTCGCAAATCCAGAATCAGGCCTTGCGTTCCCTGCATCTGCTGCATGGCCTGATCGAAATCGCGTTCGATTTCAGGCCCGAAACCGGTCAATTCAATGTAGCCGACCTTGTACGGTAATTGACGAGTTACCACACGGCGTTGAAATTCGGTGTGGCGGCGAATCAATTCGACAGATTTGCGCCGACCTTCGCCATCCACAAATGTCGCCTTCAACGTCGTGTCGCGCGGGCCGTAAAACAACCGATCATAACTTTGCAGGTCTGACGCAATTGAAGTCGAACTATCGCCAAATTCTTCGCGCAATCGCTGCAAGACGGTTTTCACCGGTTCGCCATTCACATCCGTCACCACAAAACCCTGACGAATTCCCTGCCGTGCAGCTTCCGAACTCGGTTCTACCCAGGTCACCACCGGTTTGCCTTCGATCTGACGCACAATCAATCCGACGGAAAGTCCTGACGGGCGATACCGATCAAATCCGTCTTCGGGCGAATAAATGCGTGTGTGAGCGTCGCCCAGCTTGCCAATCATCTGGCGCAAAGTTCGATAAAACTCCGCATTGTTCGCTGCCGATTCCGCCACGGGCCTGAAAGCATTGCGTTGTTCGCGCCAATCAATGCCGCGAAAGTTGCGATCGTAATAATTGTCGTAAATCAGCCGCCATACCTGATCGAACAACTTGATCCGCTCTTCGCGCGGCATAGCGGAAGACGTAGCGGCGCTTGACGGCGAAGACGCCTGTTGTGTGTAAGCCGTGCGCGGCGAAACAGTCAACAAAGCGACAAGGAAAAGACCAATCAGTGAGGTTGCCAGCAAAAACTTGCGCGTCATGACAAAAACAGTCGGGCGAAATGAAGGTTATGGTTTTGGGCGTTGTCCCGGAATTTGCGACAGGGGCTTTTTGATATCTTGCAAGCTGCGTTTGAGTCGTTCGGTTTCCTCTTGTCGTTCAGCCTGCGAAAGGGGTCGGCGGAAATTATACCTGACCAACCCCTGAAGTGTTAGCTTCTTTCCGTCTCTTTCCGCAGGTTTGAAACGTAATTTTTTGACCGTCGCCACAGCCGATTCATCAAGTCCGAAGCCCGCCCATTTGACGACATCCACATCACCGACGGTTCCGTCTTCACGGAACACTGCTTCGAGTTCGACGGTTGCCGTGATGCCTGCCAGGTCGGCCTGTTCTGTGTATTCCGGCTTCAACCGTTGATAAAAAAACGGCTGCTGGATTCCGGTCGCGGCCAGATCATCAGTCAGAACTTCAACCGCTGGCGGCAGAGGTTGAAAATTTTCGACAGCCTCTGCATGACGTTTGCGAGCGGCGATCATCGTTTCGGCATAACGCGGCCAGGCTTGCGTAATGATGTTTTTCAATTTTTCCTTCGACGCGGCTTCAGTTTCCAATTTCGCGCTTTCAAAGGAAAACAGAATCAACTTGCCGGTTCGAGTTTCAACCAAAAACAATCCGGCCAGAGATTCAAAATAAGCCTGTTCGCCGCTCGCACCAGTCAATCGTCGCGTCGTAAGCGTTTTGCCGAGCACAAAAAAATCGCAACCCAGACTTTGCCCTAACGCGCGAGCCTCATCGCGGCTGAGATTCAAGTTGCCGAGATAGCCCGCGCCAAGCGTGGCCGCTCTGACCAGATCGTCGTCGAGCAATTCAAATTCCGACGTTACAGATTGCCGGAGCCTGGCCGAAACTTCCAGGCCATCGTCGCCGACAAAATCAATCACCGCCAATCGAACCGGCGCTTGCCCCAAGGCAAAATCAAAAGGCAAAAAGCAAAAGGCAAATATCAAAAATGGTCGCAGGCGGAATGAGGGCGACCATACACTTGATCGAAATTGACCAGCGATTCGGCGGCGCCAATTTTTGACTTTTGATATTTGCCTTTTGCCTTTTGCTTTCATTCCAGAACTGCGCTCGCTTCCATCGGGAAACACATTCGATGCAATTCGTACCCGCGCATGACGCGCACGACGCTGGACACTTCGGCAATGTCCACCAATTGCCCGCCTTCGTTGCTCTCTATCAGCAGCCGCGCTTTGCCTTCGGGGCGATAGTAACTGTAATAAGGAATGTCCGCCGCGCGGTCTTCGATCAGGTAATACGTCGGATCAAATCCAGCGGCGGCAATTTTTCGACGGGCGACTTCGATAAAGTCCGCGCGCTCAGATTCCGGCATTTCCAGATCAATTGCCCGGAACAATCGCCGTTCGATGAATCGCCGAGCCAGATCGTTCAAAATGGTGTCGGGTTCGCGCGCCCACTGCTTGACGTGAAACATCACATCGTGATCGTCAAAGCGCAGATATTCCGTCGTCGTCAGTTTTTCACCATACAGCACGCGTTCCATGACCGAATCGGCGACGACGAAATTCAGCTTGCCAGACTTCATCAACTCAACCGCGCGGCGAAGAATGCTATTCAACACCGCTTCAGCGGAACGAAGGCTGCGGTGAAAATACACCTGCCGAAACATATAAAACCGCGCCTGCAAATACTCTTCGACGGCGAACAGCCCGTTGGCTCCGACATAAATCCGTTCGTTGGCTTTGTCAATTTCCAGCGCGTGAATGATCCATTCCAGATCGTAATTTCCATACTTCGCGCCGGTCATCAGACTGTCGCGCAACAGATAATCAAACCGATCCACGTCCAGTTGCGACGACACCAGATCGCCGATGAACGCCGGGCGAAAACGATGCTCGATGGCGGCAATGATTTTGTCCGGCAATGCCGCGTCGAACTCCGCCAGGCGGCGATGCACTTCCGTCGTCGGGTCGGCGATGATCGCTGTCGTCCAGCGTTCGTGATTCTGGTTGAGAATTTTTTCGATGACGTGAGAAAACGGTCCGTGGCCAAGGTCGTGCAACATCGCGGCCACGCGAGCGACAACGCGAGCTTCGTCGCTGATCGCATAGCGTTTGCTCAGATGATCCAGCACGCGCGTCATGACGTGCATGACGCCCAAACTGTGCGTGAACCGCGAATGCTCCGCTCCCTGAAAGGTGTACATCGCCAGGCCGAGTTGCTTGATGTACCGCAGTCGTTGAAATTCCGGCGAATTGATCAACTGCACCAGCAAAGCATCATCGGGTTGCGCCAGCGAAAGCGCGATGATGTTGTGAACCGGATCGCGGTAAAGACGTTCCATAATCAGTGGTCGGTGGTCGGTCAGCGGTGGTCGGCGGCAACGGCAAATGAACACCGACAACCGAACACCGACCACTTTCAGACTGTTTGCATGAGCCGGGTCAGCAGCGCCGCTCGGCGAGGAATGTCGCTGACGATGATGTGTTCGTGATCGGCGTGCGCGCCGGAACCATCTACACCAAGTCCGTCCAGCGTCGGCACGCCCAGCGCAGCCGTAAAGTTTCCATCCGAACCTCCACCGACAACGGCATCGTTCAATTCAAAACCAAGCTCGGCGGCCAAATCGCGCGCGTGTTCATAAAGCGCAATGTTGTTTTCCGAACGCGGCATCGGCGGACGATTTATGCCGCCGGTGATTTCCAGTCGAGCATCCGCCAACACAGGTTGCAAGTCACGAATTTCACGGACGATTCGCTCGCCATCTTCGGGCGTCCAGAATCGCACGTCCACTTTGGCCGAAGCTTCTGCCGGGACGACGTTGATTGTAGTGCCGCCGTTCATGACGCCGACGCTGACCGTAACGCCTCGTTCGTGGTCATTCAGGGCCGCCAGACGCAAAATTTGATGGGAAAGTTCGACATTGGCATTGACGCCTTTTCGCGGATCGAGTCCGGCGTGCGCGGCTCGACCAATTGCGCGAACGCCGAACACGCCAATGCCTTTGCGACCGGTTTTGACCACGCCGCCCGTAATCGGCGGTTCCAGCACCAGAGCCGCCGCCGACCGTCTGGCTTCTTCTTCCACCAACGAGCGCGATGTCTTGCTGCCGATTTCTTCGTCGCAGGTCAGCAGCAATGTGACCGGGCGTTTGGTTTGCAAGCTCAAAGTGCGAATTGCGTTCAAAGCCTGGACGGCAATTACAATCCCCGACTTCATATCGAAAATCCCCGGTCCGTGAGCGGCTCCTTCAGGAGTCAGGCGAAACGGCATTCGTTCCAACGTCCCGACCGGCCAGACGGTGTCCAGGTGACCAATCACCAGCACCTGCGGTTCTGACAGATCGTGACCGAAATCGAATCTGGCTCGCAGATGAGTTCCATAACCGGGTTGTGGAGTGAGTTCGACCTGGCCGCCCAAGTCGGACAATTGGCGCGCGACAAAGTCGGCGATTTCGATGAGCCGAGCCTCTTCTTTGGACGTGGATTCGCGTTCCACCAGAACGCGAATCGAGTCTAAAATCGAAGCTTGCAGTGCGCTGAAATGGTTAATTAAGCTGGACATAGGCGGTTTGACAATGCATTTGAATCATGCACAATACGGCTTCATCTGACAAGCTCTAGTGAGTACCGTTACTACTGCATCATACAGCTCCATCAAGATTCCCTATCTCATTCAACAGTCGTTTACTGATCGTTGGCTGAATTTGGGTTGACTATGGATTGGAAACACACCGCCGACGCGAATCGAGGCGGAGGAAAAGTTTTTCGATGTGGTAACTAATGCCTTGTTGCTGGCGTCAATATCGGAGACGCGGTTGTTGCTGGTCAGACCCGTCGAATCTCGCGTCGTCGAGATTCGCCAATCATCAAATTCACCAAAAAGAAATTCTGGGACGATACTCTTAACGCTAGAGATAGCGAACGCAGACTGTGGAGGAATAAATTCATGAAGAAGTTTAGTTTTCTGTTCGGATTGACGCTGCTGGCCAGCGCAATTGCCTTTACCCCTGTCAAAGCACAGGACGACAAGCAAGCTGAGTTTGAACGCGTCTGGTATGGCGTCTGTTACACAGAAAAACCTTATAACGAAGAGAAGTGCATCCAACTCAGCAAGGAGTTGCTCGAAAAATACCCCAATAGCGGGTATGCCAAAAACGCAAAGGCTAAAGTAGACGACTACATCACACGAAAAGGTTTCGAGATAGCCAATAAAAACTTCACAGCAGCTTTGCAGGCATACTATGCCTCTCCTGATAGCAACAAATTGGATCAACTCTTTGCCGCTGGAGAAGAACTCTTGAAGATCGTCCCTGGCAATCATTTTGTCGTCGGTCAGATGGCACTCGCGGGCGCTCACGGCAGCATCGGCCAAATTTACAAGAATCTCGACAGGGTCAAAGGTTATGGCGAACAAGCGCTCAAACTGTTCGAATCCAACACTCCTGCCGAAGGCTGGAAACAGGAAGATTGGAACAACCTGCGTGAAATCGTCCAAGCACAAATTAATCAGTTCCTCGGTTTCCGCTTGATCGAAACCAAAGGCGACAAAACTCAGGCTATTGAATACCTGACCAAATCCACGATGGTCAAAAACAAAGACGGCGCAGGTTGGAAAGACCCGAACAATTACTGGCTGCGAGTCGGAATTTATCTGGAGGAATATCAGGCCTTGCGCGCCGAATACGACAAGTTGACGGATGAGCAAAAAACCGGAGACCCCGGAAAAGAATTGCTCAAGAAAGTCAACGAAGTGATGGATAACAAATTGATCCCGGATTATGCGCGCGTGATGGCCACGGCGACCAAGCCCGAAACCAAATCGCTGTACGATGCCGCCAAAGGTTATCTCGACGCTTATTGGAATTACCGTACGAAAGCACCGGAAAAATCGGCTGAATTCGTCAAGGCTTTCAGCGCTGATCCGACGGTCGCCAGTCCGACGATTCCAGTCAAGGTGGAAGAAAACGATCCGGTTTCGCTGCAAGGGCCGACTGGCCCGGCGGCGGGAACTGTCAAACTTTCCAGCGGGGGTGGAGGCGCTCCTGGCACAGGCGGCAAATCTGCCGCCAACAGCAATGGCAAAACCACGACCACCAAAGGCAAAGCCGCTCCGAAGGCTGCGCCAAAGAAACGCAAACGGTAATCGCGTTTCAAACAGTTCGAAAATTCACAACGATAAAAGCCAGCCTCACTTCAATGAGCGCTGGCTTTTGTCACTGTTACGAGTCGAACTTGAACCCAATAGCCAGTTGATAACGTGAGTGATCTGGACATATTCGAAGAGAACCTGAATCGGTTGGAAGATGAGATCAGGTATTACTTTCGTGATCGTTCGTTGTTGCGGCGAGCGTTGACGCACCGATCGTTTGCCAACGAACAGCCCGATCCTCGTCCGCCGCACAACGAGGCTCTTGAATTTTTGGGCGATGCGGTGCTGGAATTTCTGGTCAGTTCCTGGCTGCTGGAACTGTATCCAGACCTCAGCGAAGGCACTTTGTCCAAAATGCGCGCCTACATGGTCAGCGCCGTCAATCTGCAAAAACAGGCTGTGCTGCTGCAACTGGGCAATTACCTGTTGCTCAATCGCGGAGAAGAAAAAACCGGCGGACGGAAAAAATCCGCGCTTCAGGTGGACGCTTACGAAGCAGTGATCGCAGCCATCTATCTGGATCGCGGAGTCGAAGCCGCCAAGGAGTTCGTTCGGCGCGAATTCGCCGCCACCTTGAGCGAAATTGATCCGACCAACCTGACCAAGACCGATTACAAAACTGCTTTGCAGGAACGATTGCAATCGCACGGACTGCCAACGCCGCATTACGCCATCATCGAAAGCCTGGGGCCGGACCACAATCGCATTTTTCAGATCGAATTGCGCGTCAATGGACTCTGCCTGTCCACCGGTGAAGGAACGACGATCAAAAGCGCTCATCAAGCCGCCGCCGCCATCGCGCTCGACAATCTGGATGAACAGATAGAACGAATGAAGGAAGTTGCATCCACTCCTGCTGAAATCGTAGTCGAGCCGAATCAAAACGGTTCCAGCCATGACACCCAACTCCCAAATGATTGAAGAAGCCCGCACAACCAGCCGCCAGTCAATCATTCTTTCCAGTGCGTTATCGCTGTTTGTGTTCGCCGTCTATTACTTCTCCAATCCGCAAACCGGAGCGTTTTACGATTACACGTTACGCATTGCTGGCGCGATGCTCGACGGCAAGCTGGGTTTGGAAATGCAGCCTCCCGACTGGCTGAACGAAATGATTCCGCACAATGGCCAATACTATTCGGCATTTCCGCTGGGCAGCGTATTGACGATGATGCCACTGGCCGTTTTGCAAAAGCTGCATCTGCTGACACAGTTTCCGGGAACGTTTCTGGCCGCTTTGCTGGCGGCGCTGACAACGCTACTTGGATTTCTGCTGGCGTCCAATTACAGCGACAATCCCTGGCGACGAAGTTTGCTGGCCCTGTTCCCTGCTCTGGCAACCTGGATGTGGCCGAATCTGGCCTTTGCCGGAGCCTGGCATATCGCGCTGGGCGTCGCCGTCACGGCGCAATTGGCGGCGCTCTATTTCACACTGGTCAAACCCTATCCGTTTTGGGCAGGCTTCTTTTTTGCGTTGGCCTTCGGCAACCGAACCGAAATCCTGCTATTGGCTCCGGTGATCTTTTATCTGCTTTACAAGACTTGTCAGCAAAAACAGGAAACGCCGCCCAGCTTGCTGAATATCGCCGACCGTTTTGTCGCTGCGCCGATTGCCCTGGGAGTGGCAACGCTGATTTACAACTACGCGCGTTTCGGCTCTCCCTTCGATTTCGGGTATGCGCGAATTCCCGGCGTGCTCGAAGAACCTTGGTATCAACACGGCATCTTTTCGATTTATGCGGTCAAGGGAAACGTCCAAGCCATGTTGCTGGAAACCTGGAATCGTGTGCCGGAGTTTCCTCATCTGGTGCCGACGGGATTCGGCGGTTCGATTTTGCTGAGCTGTCCGTTTCTGCTCTTGCTGTTTCGGCGCGGAACGACCGATGCAAAATTAACCTGGCTGGCCTGGGTCGCAATCGCAGTGTTGACCCTGGTGTTATGGCTACACGGAAACCCCGGAGGTTGGCAGATTTCATATCGGTACGCGATGGTCTTGCTGCCGTGGATGCTGGTAATCCTGCTGCAAAATTCGCCGAAAAAAGTCACTCCGCTCGAAATCCTATTGTTTCTGCTGTCTGTTGCCGTCAACGCCTTTTCCACCTGGCTGTTTTTGCGAACCAACTACATCAACTCTTCTTATCAGTAAACGGAGCCATTTCACCAATCTTGAAGACCGTCGTGAACCTGAGCTTCCGCCCTAAAGAGCTTGATGCCCAAGGTTCGGAAATGCGGTTTCCCCGCAAAAAAAGCCTTTGCCATTCCGTCACGAAGACGGGTAAGATGCGCGCGATGGAAATATCCCACTCTCAAGATTGACGGCACGCTGTGAAAGCTTTTGAGAAGTTTTTGGCAAAGTGTTTGTTTAGTTATGAGCGAGATCAGATTTCCAGTCGCGCCTGCTCACTAGCATCAACGGTGAATGCGTCACCGCAGCAGTTCCGGTTTGCGCAGTCGGTAGTTAGAGAGTTGGTAGTTTGCAATTCCAGAAGCAGCTCAGTTCGTCGTCTGTTGGTTCTTTTATTCGCTCAGTCACGATTGCGTTAGCCGGAGACCGTTTCCGCCCGCCAGTGTGCCTGCTTCCCCAGTACTTTAAGAGGAAAATCTATGCCAGTTCGTTTGTACGTTGGTAACCTGCCCTTTAGCGTGACCGAGCAGGATTTGGAAGAAATCTTTGCCCAAGTCGGAACGGTCGAATCCATCAGCATCGTGACAGATCGTGATACGGGACGTTCGCGCGGATTTGCGTTCGTCGAAATGGAAACGCAGGAAGCGGCAGATGCTGCGATCCAGAATTTCCATGGCCGTGAACTCGATGGCCGTGCGTTGACTGTCAACGAAGCGCGCCCACGTGAAAGCCGTCCGCCTCGTAGCGGTGGTTTTGGCGGCGGCGGCGGATTCGGCGGCGGCGGTGGTCGCGGCGGCGGTCGTGGTGGTGGCTTCGGCGGTGGTCGCGGCGGCGGTGGCGGTCGTGGCGGTGGTCGCGGCGGTTATGACCGTCGTGGCGGCGGAGACCGCGGCGGGTACTAAACCAAATTGCTTTGAATAAAAAAACCGCGAATTGAGAAAGAAAATTGCTCAATTCGCGGTTTTTTCTTTTTTGGCCGGCCCCTCTCAGGTTCCAGCCCACTTCCTTTGTTCAGACATCCAGGATTTTTCCCGTATTATTTCAAGCGAGCATTAACCGCATCCCAGTCAATGTTCTGGAAGAAGGCTTCGATGTATTTCGGACGATCCGCCGGAACGTAATCCAGAATAAAGGCATGTTCCCAAACATCCATAATCAGCACAGGGTTGAATCCGGCGACGTTGCCGGTTTCGTGCAGATTGATCCAGTGATTCGACAACCGTCCGGTTGCCGGGTCCTGGTAACAAGCCGCCCAACCGACTCCGCGCATTTTGCCGACGGTCAGGAAATTCTTTTTCCAGTTTTCATAACTGCCGAAATTCGCTTCGGCGGCTTTGAAAAACGCCGAAGCCTTGTCGGGATCGCCGCTGCCGCCGCTTTTCAAATTGCCGAAGTAGTATTCGTGCAAGACCATGCCGTTGTATTCAAATCCCAACCGGCGAGTCAGTTCGGAATACACGGGCATTTCGTTCGCCGTGATGTCGCCTTTGGAAAGATCGGCGATTTTTTCATTCAGGATGTTCGTGTTGGTCACGTATCCTTCGTAAAGCTTGAAGTGAATCTGCAAGGTTTTGTCAGAGATTCCGCTCAAGCCGCTCAGGTTAAAAGTCTTTGCTGCGTATGATTGATTGGCGGTTTGCGCCATTCTTTTACCTCCGATGAAAAGTTGTATTTGGAATGATGCGAGCGAGAATGCGCCCGTGCAGGTATCTTATACGTCTGAAAGATTCGAGACAAATTGATGCCTGATAGTAAAGATTGCGCACGATCAATTCATTGAGTGGTTACTGGTCGGGACTGAGTTTTGGAAGAGTAAAACACCAACGTATTAGTTCAAAAACTGTCGAGAAGTTTTCGTTTGGCGTTCTCAGCAAGTTTTGCCTTTACCCTTGCCTCTATCATTTTCTCTCGCAGTTCATTGAGAATCTCTCCCACTCGATGTTCCAGACTTTCAACCTTTTCAAGTGATTCCTTGATGCGTGATTGAATGATCCAATCAACTATCAGGCCATCGAAAAAGAAGTCGGCGAAACTAGCAAAACCGCCTATTTTAGGAGCCAGATCGTCTGTGAAGAGTTGAGGCATCAAGCTGAGTTGAAAACTCAACCTTCGGAGATAGCGCTGAGCTTCCAAGATTGAGATTTTGGCATTTTCAATGTACGAGTATTTGGCGGAGTTGGCTAGAGTTTCGTTAGTTATCAAATCCACATGTCCCCAGTTGCACGCTTGCAGCAGCGAATTTTTTGCGAAAGTGAGAGGAGATAGCGCCGCTTCAGAGGTGGCAATGGCCTGCCAGATATTTTCCATTTCGGTTTGGGCGGCAGCCAGTTCTTCCGTTAGCTGTATCAGTTCAGCGCCTTTATCGCTATCAATTTGCTTGATCAGGATTTCTTTCCGCGAGAGCAAGGATTGGAGTTGGAGTTCAAGATCGCCTAACTCAGCAATTTGATGGCGAATTTCCACCGCTTCTTTTTCCGCCGCGAGTAAATTGTCGTAGCAAGCGTCGTATTTGAGTTTGGCGGCCTGATATTCCTGTCGCTCTTTGTTGAGTTGCCGCTCTTTGTTGCCAAACGCTTTTAAGAAGAGTCCGGTCAAGCTCAGACCTTCGAGATTCCTGACATCGGCGTCCTCCTTATCTTGTAACGTGAACAGTTCGCCGAGTTTTTTGCGCAAGGCATTTATATCTTCTTCGGACTTTGCTAAAGAATGACGAAGCTGGAGAAGTTTTTCCTGTTTCCTGGTCAGCTCATTGAATTCCCGGTTAAGCTCTTCAAACATGAAATTCCCCTCCGAATTGAGTTGCCATTGGACAGCCTTATCAGTAAAGACACCCAACATTCACTGAAAGTAAATTTGGTTGATGCCCAATGGCAACTGCCGCTTCTGCCTTTGTCAATCATCGTTGTGGATCAGGCGATGCGCGATCATTTAATGAACATGATGTAATCGCCGTGCGAAGCTCCCATCAACAGCAACATCGGCAACGACAGCCAGGCGTTGGTGCGCGAAGCCAGGAAGACTTTGCGGGCGAGTTGAGCGGATTCCGCCGGAATCGGAGTTCCGTTGTCGGCGTTGTCCGCCGTCCAGGCAATGATCTTTTTCTGATAACGCCAGATGATGCCCCAGACGTTGAGCATCATGATGACACCCAAACCACCGCCGATTCCGATGGCGATGGTCTTGTTGCCTTTGAACAGGTAAATCATCACGCCGGACATGATGATGACCAAAATGGCTATGCAAATCGCCAGCACGCGCCCGTCATTGATCTTGTGGATCAACGGGTAAATGACGGCGTAGGTGACCAGCACAATCACCAGCCAGATTCCCAGCCAGGAATGATATCCGGCTCCGGCAGCCTGGGCGTCCGAAGGGATGATGTAGATGGCGTAATAAATCAATCCCACCAAAACGGTTCCCACTGCTCCCCAGCGGAAATAGTACAACGCTTTAGGCATCAGTTTCGGGATGACTTTGCCTTTGGTTGGGGCATCGAGTTCTTTCATCAACGGCACGTTGACCAGATTGAAAAAATACAGCAACCCGATCCAGGCGATTCCGAAGACAAAATGACTCCAACGTAACAACATACGAAACAGGTCGTCGGCGGACGGCACGGCCAGCCAATCGCCCTGCAAAGCAAAACCAAGAAAGGCCGGTAAGTCATTCAAAGGCCCTGTGAGCATATGACCTCCTAACAGTTTGAAAAGTTGTGTTTCTGTGGTTGTGAAATTCCCTGACGGCTTTTCGATAACAAGCCATTCGCAAACGCTTCAGCAGCGTTTGCACTTCAAGCCCAAAACATAAGACTTGAGATTGTGGTGAGACGGGCGAACCATAATCCTGACTCTGCATGCTGTCAATGGAACGCCCGGAAGGATTATTTGAGGGTGACTTCGATGGGATTGGCAACTTGTCCGTCAATCGTCAGCGTGACATTCACTTCGCCGCGCCCAGCCAGAGATTTGGGCAATAACAAATTGACCTGATTGAGGCCAGTGGTCTAAGTTGATTTACGTGGAGAGACTACAGCAGCTTCGTTCAAAACGTGTTGGCTTGGCGCTCAGCGGCGGCGGCGTGCGCGGGATCGCGCACATCGGTGTCGTCAAAGCCTTAAACGAGTTGGGCATTCGCCCAGCCGTCGTTTCGGGAACCAGTGCTGGCAGTCTGGTGGGGGCGGGCGTTGCGGCGGGAATGGATTGGCAGGATTTGGCAAAGATGGCACAGTCGGTTTTCTGGCCGAGTTTGTTTCACGGCGATTTGCTTGAGCGATTTTGCAGGCGACATTTGCCTGCAACCTTCGAGGAATTACACCTGCCTTTGGCTGTCGTCGTGACAGAATTTCCGGCCAGGCAAGCCCTCTCGCTGACAACTGGACGGCTGGCATCTGCGCTGAGCGCCAGTTGTGCAATACCCATTGTCAGGCGTCCGGTCAGACGGGATGGATTGAAGCTCAAAGATGGCGGTTACACCTGTGTGCTGCCAGCGACTCAGTGTCTTGATTTGGGCGCAGAGCTTGTCATCGGCTCCGATGTTTGGGAATTGAGTGCCATCATGCGGGCAGTGGGTTGTCCATCTTCGCATCCGTTTTTTCCAACGCATTACCGCGACGCTGTACGCCAAACGGATTTGCTGATTCAACCCGCTATTCCGATTTGGTCGTATATTCCAGGCTTGCCAGCCTTTGAGCGATTAATCGTCGAAGGCGAACTGGCAACGAAACAAGCTTTGGGAATCATGTAATGCTGACCTTGACCGCATTGGCGACGTGCCGTCAACAGTCAATCTGGCATCCACTTCGCCGCGCAGGGCCAAAAGATTTGGGCAACAGCAAATTGACTTGATCTAAACCAATGAAATCTTCCTGCGCGCCCGCGCAGCCAATGCGGCTGCCGAGCTTTTCACTTGAGCGCTGGCTGAGGTAAGCGAGCTACGATACCGCAGTCAGTTGCTCACGAATGAACACAACTGAGCAGTTGAAGCTCAGCACGCCCGGCAAATACCGATGGCTTGCTTTTATTCGTGGTCATTCGCGTTTATTCGCAGTTGATTTCTTTTCCCAGGCTTTATCCCATCGAAGTGGTGCGTTCCGGCTTGATTTTGTAAATCACGCGGACTTCGCCCGGTTGGCGGAACGGATACACGTCTTGTCCCAAATACTTCTTGGCCATTTTGTTGATGTGATCGTCCGCGCCATCCAGCGTACGCTCGACGACGGTGCCGCGCACTTCCAGATACCGATATGGATTTTCCGGATCGGTCAGCGACAACGCCACGCGCCCGTCTGCTTGCAGGTTTTTGTCTTTCTGACGACCGACAGCAGTGTTGAAAACGACATTTTCGCCGTCGTAATCAATCCAAACGGGAGTCACTTGCGGCGAACCGCCCGGCATCAAGGTCGCCAATCCGGCGAAGACTTTCTTGTCAAAGAGGTCGAGGTATTTTTCGGGAATTACTGAAGCCATGAATTTTCTCCTTCGGTATTCTGAATCGTTATGCTACTTCTTTTTGCAGGTGCTCCTGAACCCACAGATTGAGCAAAGTTTCAGACGACACCCCATGATTTCTGGCGATATCTTGAATCTTGCGATCAAGCGAACTTTCCAGCGAGTAGTAAACACTCTCAGATTTGATATCAACAGTGAATTCGACCGGCTTGGTCTGCTCCCAATAATCAGCCAGATCGTGAGTATCCCAAAACTCTCCCATTTCTTCGTAAGTGCGTGCCTTTGAAATAGAGCTTTTACTTCTTGCCATGTTTTTTCCTTTCAGACGAAGTCATATCACGTGCTGAGATAATCAGCGCGCGTTGATCTTTTTTGTAGATGAAGAAAACAATCAAATATCGCCCATCGTTGGTTTTGCCAGTCGCGGAATAAAGATTTTCTCCAGTGCGTTGGCCTTTTTCAACCAGTCGGAACTTCGGTTTATTGTCGAACAGTTCTTTGACTTCTTCCCGTAGAACGCTGTGTTTGCTGATCAATTTGTCAACAATAGCCCGCAGCCAAATTATTCCAGCGATATGCAATGGCCTCTTCCTTTCTTCATATTTAGTAAATCAACTCCGCCATCGTTCGCAGTGTGTTGATGTCTGAAGTTCCGCAGATCATGGTTGTAATACCGCAAGTCTTCCATGCGGCCAGACGTTCGGCGATGCGTTCTTTCGGGCCGCACAGCGCGACTTCGTCCACCAGAGCATCAGGCACAGCAGCGATGGCTTCCATCTTTTTGCCAGTCAGGTAGAACTCCTGAATTTTGTCGGCGGCTTCCTGATACCCGTAACGGCAGGCGATATCGTAATAAAAGTTTTTCCCCTTCGCTCCCATGCCGCCGATGTATAGCGCCAGTTGCGGTTTGATCTGATTGCGGCAAGCGGCGACATCATCGCCCATCACGATATGAACCGTCGGCGCGATGTCAAAAGTGCTCAAATCCTTTCCGCCGCCTGCTTTGGCAAAACCTTCGTCCAGCCATTCGCGGTAAACCGGCACACGTTCCGGCGAAAAGAAAATGGGCAACCATCCATCAGCGACTTCGCCGGCGAGCGCCACGTTTTTCGGGCCAACCGCCGCCAGGTAAATCGGAATGCTTGGACGAAACGGATGAATAATGGATTTGAGCGGTTTGCCCAAACCGGTGCCGCCTTTGCAGGGAATGTCGTAATGCTCGCCGTGGAATTCCAGCGGCTGTTCGCGTTTCCAGATGGTTCGCATGATTTCTACGTATTCGCGCGCGCGCGTGACCGGTTTGCCGTAAGGCACGCCGTGCCAGCCTTCGACGACTTGCGGGCCGGAAGCGCCTATGCCGACCAGCATGCGGCCTTGCGTCAGCAAATCAATGGTCATGGCCGTTGCCGCCGTCATTGCCGGAACGCGAGCCGTCATTTGCATAATCGCCGTGCCGACATTGATCTTTTCGGTCTTCGCTGCCAACCAGACCAACGGGGAAACCGCGTCAGAGCCATAAGCTTCCGCTGTCCAGACCGAGTGAAAGCCAAGTCGGTCGGCTTCCTGAGCCAGCGCCACATTGTCCACAGGCGAAGCTCCCCAATAACCCACATTCAATCCAAGCCGCATAATGCCTCCTGATGATTTCAGCCACAGATAAACGCAGACAAACGCGGATCAGAACTGAAAGGCGCAAATCGAACATTGAGTTTGCAAGCTATGCCCAAAATAACTTCAGGCCAAAAAAGTGAATGCAAACAAAAGTTTCAATCCGCGTTGATCTGCGTAATCTGCGGCTTTATGTTTCAAAGTGATGAACTGATTTCTTGAATTAGTCGCAGATAGTTTGCCGAAATTTTCTTTGCCGAACGTTCGACGCGATTTTGCCAGAGCCATTCGGCAAGAATCGCGGTTTCTGATTGCTTGCTGTGATCGGCTTCCATTGCCAGCCGAGCGACGTAAAACAGATAGATCAATTTGTCTGCCAGGTCGCGGAATACAACACCAGCCGAAAATTCATCCAGCGCCAACGCCGTTTCAAACTCGGCGAGCAATTCTTCCAGTTTTGCCAAGCCGCGCGTTTTCAACGTTTCATTGCTGAGCGAAGCGAACATTTGTTTCAGGTGTTCGCCGCAGGCTGCGTGCAATTGATGCCGCTGGCAATCGCGCACCGATTGCGCGATCAAGGTTCCGTGCGCGCCTTCCCACGCTTCAAAGACTACGGAATCGCGGAGCAATCGCGGCAAAACGGAAAAGTTTTCCATCGCGCCATTGCCGCCCAACACTTCAATGCCTTTGCGAATGACGTCGGTCGCCGAAATCGAACTGCGATATTTGTTCAGATTGATGACCAGCCGGAAAAACTTTTTCACGGTGTCGTCGGCGCTTCCGGCTTCGATTTCGTCGCGCAAGTGAGCCAGATACAAACTGCCGGAAGTAATCGCCGCCGTTTCGGCTTTCATTTCGGCCAGGACTTGTTGAATCAGCGGAAAGGTTTTTATCGGCGTGCCAAAGGCTCTGCGCTGTTGGGCATAAGTCCAGGCAACGACGTACGCACGCCGAGCGGCTCCGGCGGAACCAACGGCGTTGTAGAGCCGCGACGTGTTGATGACGAAATTCATCGCATGCAAAAAACCTTCGCCCATTTCGCCGATTTGGTAGCCGATGGCGTCTTTGAAATCTGCTTCTGCCGTTGCCATGGATTTGGTGCCGAGTTTGTCTTTCAACCGTCGCAGGTAAATTCCATTCAAGCTTCCGTCGTCCAATCGGCGCGGAACCAGAAACAGCCCCAGACCTTTTGTCCCCACCGGAGCGCCAGCCGGACGCGCGGTCATCAAAATCAAATCCGCCGAAGCATTCGAGCAAAACCATTTTTCGCCGTTGATCAGCCAACGATTCGTTTTGGCGTCGAGCAACGTCGCCGTGCAGGCGTTCGCGCCGACATCCGAACCGCCTTGCACTTCGGTCAAAAACTGCGCGCCGTGCAGCAGTTGATCGTAATTCGCATCGAGCAAACCGGGCAGATACTTCGCCTTCAAGTCTTCGCTGCCGACGTGTTGCAAGGTTTTGATGACTCCGGCAGTGCAGGAAACAGGGCAATTGTGACCGGCTTCGCCGTTGTATGACGACAGGTAAAACAGGGCCATTGCCAGCAGATTGCTTTCCGGTTGACCGTAAGCCGACATCACTCCCGATCCGTAAATGTGCCGACCGGCGATGTGATGATCCTGTGATTGCAGCAAATTTTCCGTGCGTTCACCCGTCACCGAAAAGCGATCCAGTTGCGGCAAATTTTCCGCCTGATTCGCTCGACGCGCCGCGGCATCCACAATCGTTGCGGCTTCGTGCCCGAATTTCGACAGTTGCGGAGCGTGAAGCTTTAACCGCTCTTCGCCCCACAACATCGCCAACAGGTTTTGCAGATGACGATCCGTTTCGTAAAAGTTCGTCGGTTGGCTGCGCTCCCAGGCGTTCAAATCTTCGCGGCCCTGTTCGACAGTTTGCGAATTGATCTGGCGTGCGAGTTCTTTTGCTGGTGTGCTCATGACGATACCTCTGTGATGATGGCGTGATCTTGAGAAGCAAGCTGGGGCTGGCGGATAATGCCGACCGTGAACGAACCAACCACCATCGAAATTTTCATCAATGGCGAACCGCGCAACGTCGCATCAGGATTCAGCGTCGCCGATTTGGTCGCGTCGCTGGAACTGAGCGCCGGACGGCTGGCCATTGAACTCAATCTTTCCATTTTGCCGCGCGCAGCTTGGGCTGAAACCCGTTTGCAAGCCAACGACAAACTCGAAATCGTCCATTTTGTCGGTGGCGGTTGATCGCGCTTCAGATCAAGCAGGTAATCCTTTTTCAACCACTTTTTCCATCGCTTCGGCAAAGATGTCTATGTCGCGCAATGTTGTGTACACGTTTGGCGTGACGCGCAATCCTTCGAATTCCGGGTGTTTGATGACCGTCGAAATGATGCGGTATTCGGTCTGCAAATGGCCGGAAAGTTTGATCGGATCAATGCCCGCAATGTTTACCAGCGTCAATCCGCAACCCAGTTTCGGATCGAAACTGGTCAATAACTTCACGCCTTTTTTGCCATCAATGCGGCGCGCCCAGCGCTGATACAGATACCGCAATCGAGCGGCTTTTCGTTCCGCGCCGATGCCTTCGTGAAAATCCAGAGCTTCGTTGATCGCCAGCGCGTTGGCCGAAGGATGCGTGCCGATTTCCTCGAACTTGCGGATGTTGGCGTTGCTTTCTTCCATCGAACCCATCAGCGACCAGGTTTGCGCAATCTTGTTTTTGCGGACGTACAGCAATCCGGTTCCGAACGGAGCCGTCAGCCATTTGTGCAAACTCGATCCGTAATAATCGCAATCCAGGTCAGCGTGTTTGAACGGGAAATGCGCATAAGCGTGAGCGCCATCCACGATGGTTTCGATGCCGCGCGCGCGTGCCATCTGCACAATGCGTTTAACCGGATAAATCTGCCCCGACAGATTGGTGATGTGGCAGAAGTGAATGATTTTGGTTTTCGGCGTGATGGCTTTTTCAAACGCTTCAAAAATCTGATCGTGCGTCGCCGGAACGGGAATCGAAATTTGGCGCAAGCGTATGCCTTCACGGCGTTCGCGCTGTTTCCAGGTGCTCAGCATTCGCGGGTAATCCTGATTGGTGGTCAGCACTTCGTCGCCGGGTTTCAGGTCAATGCCGAACTGACAAATTTCCAGCGATTCGCTGGCGTTGCGCGTGATGGCGATTTCTTCCATGTCGCAACCGAAATTCAGCGCCAGTCGCCGACGAACGCTTTCGATTTGCGGATCCAGATGCCGCCACATCGTGTACACCGGCGCGGAATTGGAATATTCCAGATACCGGCGCATGGCTTCCTGCACGACTTTGGGCGAAGGCGAAACGCCGCCATTGTTCAAATTGATCAACGTGCGATCCACCGTGAAGGCGCGTTGAATTTCCAGCCAGAAATCTTCGTCCATGGCCACGTCGTCCGGCGTGCGGCCTGACACAAAACGCGTCGCGTCAATTGCGTGCGCAATTCCTTTTTCGTTGAAGCTGGCCGCAATGACGCTTGCGGCTCCAGCCCGGGCAAACCTGCGGAGAAAATTTCGTCGAGTAGACATGCCTGGCCTCCAATGGATTTTGAGTACGGATGAAATGAAACGTGCGGCGGGATTATACGCGCGTGGCTGACGAACTACACATCGTAATCAATCACGACCGGAGCGTGATCGGAAAAAAACTGATCGGTATAAATTCTGGGCGAATGCGCAACCTTGTTCAGCTTCGGCGTCGTGAAGTGGTAATCCAGCCGCCAACCGACATTATTCGCCCGTGCATTGCCGCGATTCGACCACCACGAATAATGCACGGCTTCAGGGCCAACCAAATGGCGAAACGTGTCGTGATACCCGACTTCCAAAAAGCGCGTCAGCCATTCGCGCTCTTCGGGCAGAAAGCCGGAGTTTTTCTGATTGCTGCGCCAGTTTTTCAAGTCAATTTGTTGGTGCGCGACATTGAAATCTCCGCAAAAGACAAATTCGCGTTTGCTCTTTCGCAGCCGCTGGCAATGCGCCAGAAATTCATCCATGAACTTGAGCTTGATGGCCAGCCGTTCCGGGCTGCTCGTGCCCGAAGGAATGTAGGTCGAAACCACGCTGACATTGCCAAAATCGGCTTGCAGCACGCGCCCTTCGCTGTCGAACGTGGAGTTGATGCCGCGCGTGACTTTTTTCGGCTTGGTTTTGGAAAGCACGGCAACGCCGCTGTAACCGGGCTTTTCCGCCGGATACCATTCCGCGTGGTAGCCGAGCGATTGCCATTCCGCCGGAATTTGCGCGGGGTTGGCCCGCACTTCCTGCAAACAAATCACGTCCGCGCCGCTCGCAGCCAGCCAGGAAACGATGCCTTTCGCGGTCGCCGAACGAATGCCATTAAGATTGAGCGTGAGTATGCGCATAAAGTGAAAATGGGTTGGAGACTGGCGGGATTATTCATCAAATTACGAATCGGCTTTGACCAGAATCATCAAATCGCGGGCTTGCAAATAAGCATCGAGCTCCGCATTTTCGTCTGCCGACAGACTCTCTTCTCGATTCTTATCTAGTAAATCTTCCAGCCGTTCCTGAGCCGCGCTGGAAATCTTGAACGCGATGATTTGATCCGGCGAAGGACTTGTCGCCAGGAAATCCGTGATCTCACGGTAAAGCGAAACAGAGTTTTTCGCCCCGTTGCTTTGCCCATTCTTTGCCGGTGGCTCAGACTTCAACATCTTGGCCAGCAAATCGGGCAGCCGCCCGCCCAGCGCGACAACTTGTGCGGCAAGCTCATCCGGGATTTCAAGCGTGATGGTCGTCATAAATTCTGCTCCTCTGTTCTGACTTCGACGGCGATTATAAGCCGAGAAAACCGTATGCGTGAATCCGCTATCCACCCTTTTTTTATTTGGTTTTCAGCAACCGAGTGATTAACGGACGAATATCTTCATGCCGTTTTTCACTGCCACCAGTCATGATGGCTTCAATCGCTCCGTTACGGTCAATAATGATATGCGTGGGATAGGAGGTGATTTTGAATTGTTCTTCGATCAGCTTGCCTGCATCAGGGATTACCTCATAACTGAACGTCGTCTTTTTTAGAAAATCCAGCAAATCTTCTGCCGGATCGAGCGCCAGCGCCAGAAAAATCACATCATGCCCTTTGAATTCGGCGACCAGTTGATTCAATCCTGGCATTTCCGCTTTGCAAGGGGCGCAGCCGATAAACCAGAAATTCAGCACGACGACTTTTCCTCGTAGCGCCGCCAAGTCATACGGTTTGCCTGCCAATGTCGTCACGCTGAAAGTTGGCGCAGGCTTTTTCGCAGACCTGCCAGCTTCATTTTTGCTGTAAAGGTAATCATCGAAACCGATCGCGCTGCCGTTCTTCTTTTCAAAAAGCGCTTTCAACTCTCCTTCGGCAGTTTTTGAACCGGCGCGCCAAGCCTGCAACCAAGCCTGCTCCATCCGTTTTTGATCTCCGAGTTTTTGCCAAAGCTGCGCTTCGATTTCGTGAGATTCAGGCTCAGTCTTTTCATTCAAGCTGATGGCTGCTTTGATCGCCGCCAGCGCTTGGCCGTAATGCCCGGTTTCCACGCCCGCCTTCGCCAAACCGCTATATGTAGAAATCAGATCGAAATACGCCCAGTCAGAATTCAGCGCGCGCGGCGGATCGTTCTTTCCGGCGAAGTACAGTTCCAAGGCTTTTTCAGATGCCGCAGCCGCCTGCGCGTAGTTCGTTTTGCGACTGATGTACGCTTGCGCCAGAAAATAATGCGGTTTGGGATTGAGCGGTTTGTCTTTGCTCCAAGCGTGGCAAACTGCTTCGATGACGGGCAGCGGCGAATCCTTGTCCCAAACAAAAAAATCCACATTGCTGCGCGCAAACTCTGACGTCGGATATTGACGCATCAACTCCAATTGTATCTGCTTGACCTCTTCCGGCCCTGCGCCTTTCAGGTTCAGGCTGAGCGCCTGGTAGTTGTAATCGCGCAACGCATCTCCGGTGCGCCGGTCTTCCGGATACAAGGCCACAAGCTTTTTCAGCGCAGCCCGACTCTTCTCTTCTTCTTTCAGCAACAAATGGCCGTACGACAGCGAATACAACAATCCCGCTGATTCGGTTTTGACTTCGCGATAGAGCAGTTCCAAATCGGCAGCGACAATTTCATTGATGCGCGCGCGATCATGACCACCGGCATAAAGCCATTTGGTTCGGTACGCGGCGTAGTTTTCGGGATACGCCTGCATTTCTTCGGCAAATAGTTGCTGATAATTTTCCTTGTTCAGTTTCAGAAATCGCGCGCCGCGCGCTGGCTGGCCATCAGTGCGATACACCGCCGTTCGCAGCGTTGCTTTGTTATCGTTGCCGTCCGCCATCGTATAAAAGAATCCTTGCAGGTTGGACAGATTTTCTTTGAGCGCCACTTCGAACTTGAACACCTCGCCGACCTTGATCATCTTGACGAAGAGTTCTTGCCCGCCGTCGTAATACCCCAAGTATAAATTCAGATAGATTTCGTCTGTCGGTTTGAACTTCGCGCCTTCGGCTTTTGGGTCGTAGCTGATGGTGATGGTCTGTCCCCAACGCGGTTCCGCCGGTTCGATGCGCACAATCTGGCTGAATGTCTTGCCGGTCAAACCCAACACGATGAACATCGAAAACGTCACACTTCCTAGCAGTTTTTTCATATCGCTCTCCCTTCTAAACTTCATTATTCATCTGCCTTGCAATCCCAAAATGACTTCGCTGAATCCAGTCATTTCCGCAAGAACTGTGTTGTCGGAATCAGCCAAATTGTCTTTCGATTTATTTCACTTTGCCATCCCGCCGATGGTAGCCCATCTCTTCGGTCATCGTTTTAGCCGTCTCCCAATCCGTGCGCGCCGAGTCGTGGTAGCGAACACACAGCGACGCGCGCGCGGTTGATGGCGTCTTTGATTTCGGGATACCACGTGTCGCCCGCGTCAATTTTGCGGTCGTCCCACACGACGATGCGGTCGTCCAGTTCCAAGGCTTGCAGATGCGGACGCAAAAGGTCTTTCCACTTTTCGTCTTTGTGGCTGTAGCTGATGAAGATTGTTGGTTTGTCCATCCGATTTCACCTTTTGCTTATTCGCTTGGCGGCCACCAACCCGCGCTAACCCAGCGCCGTCTGGCTGCAGGGCTGTGGATATTAGATACTGTCTTGAGCGTCAACCAGCAAAAGTAAGATTTGGGTAATGACAAGTCCTGAGGATTGTCTCACGCCGGGTACGTTCATTTTCGTTTTTAAGTCGGTTTTCAGGTGAATGTACGGCAGGTTTTCCAACCTGCCGAGGTTTCCGCAAGCGTAAAATCCCGGGCAGATTGGAAAATCTGCCCTACACGCAATTGAAAACCGCTCTAGTGAAGAATACCGAAGGCGATGTCCTGGCCGTCGTCTTTCGCGTCGTTGACTTTCTTTTGGACGGAAATCAGCGCGTCCACTTCGTCATCCGTCAAGGATTCCAGCACGGCTTTTTCTTCGTCAGAAAATTCGTAATCGGGATTGATCAGTCCTGCGGCATCTAGTTTTTCGTGATTGGTCATTGGTTACTCCTGGGATTGAAAGTTGAGAGTTGGATTGACGGAAAATCACATTCGCCTGAATGGAACCATCGATCTGTGGAAAAATCTCACGGCGAGATGTGTCGCCTGCGCCAAAACGTCGAAGCTGGCCAGCGTCGTTCTTGCGCGTAATAAAAATTTCGATTCGCCAAATACGCGGCGAACATCTGTTCCAACCGTTCGGCATATTGTTTCAACGCTTCCGGTTGGCCCGCCAAAATCGTTTCTGCCGCCAACATTCCCAATTCCAAAGCCGTGACGATTCCCTGCGAAGACAATGGATCAAAGGCGGCGGCAGCGTCTCCAACCGCCAGCCACGAATCGCCAGCCACAACATCCAACCGCGAACTGTTGGCAGAAACAACGCGCGGAGCAATTTCGATTTGATAATTGTGCCGTTCGATTCGGCTTCGCAGATGAACGGTTTGATTCAACAACGACCACCAGCCTTCGACGGTTGCGGCTTGCCGAGTCATCTCCAAATCCGCGTCACTGAGAAACACCGCCACCAGTTTTTCATCCGGCAAAAGCGAAGCGTACCACCAACCACCGGCGACGGCTTCGACCATCGTCAGCGAATCGCAGTCAGCGATTTTTCCGTCAGCGATCAACAGCGCAGCCACTCCAACCAGATTGTCGTGATTGATTCGCCGCGCGCCTTGCCGCCGAGCGAACCAACTGCTGCGCCCGCTGGCATCAACAACGAAGTCGGCGCTCAAAGCTTCTGCCGGGCTTGAGATTTGTTCTATCAAGTCATCTTTTTTCACCGCAGAGGCGCAGAGGATCGCAGAGGGTTCGCAGAGGCTTTCTTCAGAATCTCTGCGCGGCCTTTGCGTTCTCCGCGCCTCTGCGGTGAATTGCTTTCGCACGACTTCCAACCACCAGCCAGAATCAGCTCGCTGAAAACTTGCGGACACAACATCTGAAACGACCTGTGCTCCGGCTTCGACTGCGGCATCGAGCAGCATTCGGTCAAAGCGGCTTCGATCCAGATGCCAGCCGTTGCCGTGCGGATTGAAGACGAAGCTGTGATCTACCAGCTCGCTCGATCCCCACCCTGAACAGTTCCCATACGACGGCAGATGATTGTCCGCAACAAACCGTTCCCAAACGCCAAGCTGTTGCAAAATTGGTCGAGCCGCGGGCGGCAAACCTTCGCCGATTTTCCAGATGCCGTTCGTTTCTTTTTCAAAGATGTTCACCGAAACGCCTGCTCGCGCCAGCGTCAACGCAGTCGCTGCGCCAGCCGGGCCGCCGCCAATCACTGTGACTCGCGGTTTCATCGGTATTCCAGCGGATTGATCTTGTCGAATCGGTCGTCTGGATGCTCTTCCAGACTGTTTTGCAATTCGACGTGAACAATCGGCGGCAACAGCGGATTGCCGGGTTCGACTTCGCGCCGTGTGACGATACCGACTTTGCTCCAATCGGTCAGAAACTGGTTGATGCGGTCGAACTGTCCGCCTTGCGTCACCAGATCGCGCAGCCAATCCAATCGCAAGCTGAATTGTTTCAGCCGCTGCGTCTGGCTGGTTTTGGCATCGAGCGCTTGTTTGTAATGGTCTTCGGGCAAAACCTGATTCGGCACGCGCGCCGGCCAGAAGGTCGGAAAAAACGGATTGATGTCCGGTTGATAACCCGCGCCGCAACTGGCCGTGTCTACTTGCCAGGGCAAAACCATCCAGCGCGTGATGTCGCCGGGCGTACTGCCGCCAATTGGGCCGTCAGGCGAAACGGCGACTTCGGGTGTCAGCACAGGCCCGAAAAACTTTTCCTGTTCAATCTGTTTGATACGAAACGGCGCGGCATATAACGAAGCGTGCCGCATAGGCCATGTCGCTTCGCAGCCCGGATGAAAAGCTCCGCCCAGACAAAAATCCAGCGCGGCTTTGTCCAGCGCGTGCGGTTGGTCGGCCAACGGCAATTCTTCCAACGTGCGAGGTTCGACAAGTTTCGGATCAAAGCCCGGTATGAACTCTCCCGCCGCCCAACGGCCAAGCCAGTCGTATTGCAATTGCGTCACGGCCAGCCAGTTTCGCGGATTGTCGTTGAGCGGCAAACTTGCGACTCCATCGCCATAAAACGGCGGCAAGGCGTCAGGTTGCGCCGTGGCGTAATCGGGATTGCGAAAGGCATTGAAAATCGCCTGGCGAAACGGTTGCTGCGCTGGCGAATTGTCCGACAGCCACGCCAGCATCTCCGGCGACAAAAAATCTCCGGGCGATCCCCAGCCGAAATCCAGATAAAAGCCATTGTTCACCCATTGCAGATTGTTGAATCGTTCGAAGATCGGATAGATGTTTTCGGTGAAAGAAAGTTGAGCGGGCGGTTTCAACCATTGCTGCTCGACGGCGACTTGATAGGCGATGTCATACATCGTGACGACGGATTTGATGCCCGGCGCATAATCCGGCGGAGCGACAATCACCCACGCCGACGTAACCGGGACTGGCTGATTGTTGATCGTCACGGTCGCGCTGACCGATCCATCCGAAACATCGTCGTACCATTCAATGTTGTTGAATCCCGTAATCTTTTTGTTGGTCGGTGACGCCGACGCGCCGAATCCGCCGAAGACCAGCAGATTGCCCACATCGTCAGTGCGGATTTCTCCGAGCGGAACCGTTGCACCCAGAAACTTGCCGGTGTCGAATGCCGCCTGCGCGTTTTTGCCGTTGATCGAACGCGGCCCCGGATCAATCACCAAATCCAGCCGGTCGCCTGCGTATTTGGCGTTGCGCAAAGTCGTCGGCTCGGAAGTCGGAATGTCCATCGCTGATTCAAAGTCGTACCAGGCGGCTTTTTTGTTTGAGACATGAACCGTCCAAGTGATGGCGGCATCATCGGCAGTCAGTTGTTTGACGACGTTGCCTTCGGCGTCCAAACCGTAAATGCGAAATTTGGCGACCTGGCGTTTGATGCGCCCTTCGGCGTCTTTGAACAAACCGTCAGGCGGCGAAGGCGGGTTGTTTGGAGTTTCCGCCCCGATGAAGTATTCGGTGGGACTGTTGCCGACGCGGGCAATGCCAATGCCCGGATGGATGACGCATTGCACAATGTTCCCTGAACCCATAAAAGCCTTTTTCTCCCTGCAAATCAGCGGCTAAATTTGGCCGGTGGCGAATTGTCGTTTTGAGGAAAATGCTGAGTGCTTTTACCACAGGCATTCAAATGCGGCTACAATTTTGACGATAAAAATTGAACTTGAGGGTTTCTTCAAATGGATTTCAAAGACGCACTGAACATCAAACAGTTTTCGCCGGACAAGATGCAGAAGATCAATTTGTTCGAAACGCGAAATTTCTTCTGCGACGTGTATTGCCTGGAACCGGGACAGGAACAGAAAGTCCACGCGCACAAAGACGAAGACAAGCTGTATTTCGTTCTCAATGGTAGCGGGACGTTTTTTGTGGACGACGAAGCGCAGGAACTTGGCGAAGGGCAGATCATTTTTGCTCCAGCGGGATCAAATCACGGCGTGAAAAACACCAGCCAAGCGCGGCTGAAACTGTTGGTGTTTATGACCCCAAATCCGAATTTCAAATAACTCTGGATTGCTGCATCAAGTCACAGCACTCCATAAAAATGCGCGTTCGGATGCGTTCGCAAAATCGAAGCCGGATGGTTTTCAGAAATTTCGGCATGAGCAGAAACGCCGAGAACGAACAAACTGCGGCAAGCCATCAAGGCTGGAATCGTCAGCGTGATGGCCGATGCCGTCAGCTTGACGGCAGACGAATCGTGAAAATCGCAGTTGTCGGAATCAATCGCCGCCAGTTCTCCGTTTTGCCCGATGGTCAGCACGGCAAAATCCGGCGGGCGAGTTTTCAGCAATTCGGCGTAATTCGAGCAAACGGCTTCGGGATTGGCGGCTTCTCCGCGCAAACCATGAAACTCCGCCATTGGAACCTGGCGCACCAGATGATCGAGCAGGATTTTTCGTTGAGATTGCGGCGCGTCTTCATCGGCGCCCAACAATTCAAAGGTATGAAACCCGATGACGCGCGTCCATTCAATGCCGTCGGCATTGATCAGATGAGCCAGCAATTCAGTCTGAGAAGTTTCGCCGGAAAAGATGCCGATGGCTCGTCCGCGTTCGGCAATCAAGCGGCGCATTTCGGCGGCAACGGCTTCAGCAGCAGCGATTGAAGCTTGTTGATGAGTTTCGTAACTGTGAATCGAAAATTGCAAAACGAGGAAAGAAAAAACAGACAGGATTCACAGGATTCAACAAGATTTAGCGGTTCAGGTCTTCGGCTCATCCTGAAAAATCTTGTCAATCCTGTCGAAAGTTTTCGGCTCAAAGCCAGAATTTCATTTTCATGCCAGCGGCTTTGCCTTGAATGATGTCTTCGCCGTCATCGTGAACTTCGCTGACGCTGAAGACCTGCCGCGAAGGCATTTCGATGCCGGACAAGGTTCCGGTCAGATAAGCGCCGGTGTCCACGCCGATCAGACTGTCGCGCAACCAGACTCGTTCGCGTTCGCCGAACAACATGCCTGTGATGGTGTGCCCGAACACAACAGGTTTGCCGCTGTAGTTGCTGAAAAATTTCCGGTTGCGAGACCAATACAGTTCCGGATTGTCAGGACTTTCGCTGGGGTGCAGAAACTTGCCAGCCTCTTCGGGCAACGCGGCATGAACGTAAATTGCGTGTTCGTCTTCGTGCCAGGTCGGCAGCGATTCCATAAAAAGCCAATGGGCTTCCGGCACGTCGAATTCGCCTTCAGAATTGACGTAACTGTGCAGCGTTTCGACGCCGCCATTGTATAACCACAATTCGGCTTGTTCGCTTTCCGGTTCTGTCAGGGCCGAAACCATCATGGCTTCGTGATTCCCTTTCAGAACGACGACCGTGTCCGGAGCTTCGGCGTGCAATTCGATGGCTCGTTCGACAACGCCGCGCGAATTTTCGCCGCGATCCACCAAATCGCCAATCAGAATGAGCTTGTCTTCGCCTGAACGGTAATTCATCGCTTCCAACAACCGATTGAACAGCGCCAGTTTCCCGTGAATGTCACCAACCACTAAAGTCCGCATAGCCCGCGCATTATTGCCAAAAAGCTTTCAAAAGAAAAATCGAAAAGTTATGATGCCCGACGTTCAGGGCAGCTTTTGCAAATAATTACCGAAATCTCTAATTTCCGCGCTGGCAGCAATGTCTGCGTTTCCGGCTTAAAACAAAATGTCGTCGGTTCTGACCGTTGCTAATCTTCTCACCGTCCTTCGGTTGATTTTGATCCCGGTTTTTGTCGTCGCGGCGCACGACAAAAAATTCGATTGGGCCTTGGGAGTGTTCTTCATCGCTGCCGTCACCGACGGGTTGGACGGATTGGTGGCGCGCGCGTTCAACCAGAAAACTCCGCTCGGCGCGATTCTCGATCCGATGGCCGACAAACTGTTGCTGGTGACGGCGTTTGTGGTGTTGACCATGCAGAGTTTCACTCTCACGCCGCCAATTCCATTCTGGCTGACGGCGACGGTCATCAGCCGTGACGTGTTCATAGTGCTCGGCGCGCTGGTCATCAACATGACCACAGGGTTCAGCAATTTTCGTCCTTCGGTTCCAGGCAAGCTGAACACGTTTGTGCAAATCACCATGATAGTGTTTTTTCTGGCGGCCAATGCATTCAATTTGTTCACGCGATTTTTGCCGCTGGCGTTTTACATCACGCTGGCCATGGCCATCTTTTCTGGATTGCATTACGTCTGGCACGCCAACCGTTTGATGAACGAACAGGAAAAGAAGGACTCCGGTGAAAGATCAGAATAACGCCCACAACCCGGAAAAAATTGATCGGCTGACGCCCATTGAATGGATGCGCTGGATTCCGGCGGCTTTGCTGGCAATTGTCTTTCTGTTGTTTGTGTTCGTCAGCGGACGCATAGTGCTGGTTCCGATGCTGATTTCCATCGCGATGGCCTACATGCTGGCGCCGGTGGTTCGCTGGTTCGAACGACGCGGCTGGTCGCGTTCGTCTTCGACTTTGCTGGGAATTACCACAGCGTCCTTGATGGTTGTGCTGGCGCTGATTTTTGTCATTCCTTCGGTCTGGAAACAGTTGAATCAATCTTATGGACAAGTGCAGGCTCTGGTGCAGGACAATGCCCGTCAAACTCAATTGCTGGAAAGAATCAAACAAATCAACCCTCAGCTTTCCGATCTGGTCAAAGAGGAAATTCAAAAATACGGCGGCAACATTGACATAGGAAAAATTCTTGGCTGGGTGGGCAAATGGCTCCAAACCGGATTGTTCAAACTGGTTGACCTGACCGCTTCGATTCTGGATTTACTGCTGATTCCCTTCTTCATTTATTACCTGCTGGCCGATTATCGCAGCCTGCGCGACCACGTTGACCGATTGATTCCGCCGCGATTCCGCGCAACTACCACAGACCTGATGGCGCAAATCAACGAAGTGCTGTCGTCTTATGTCCGCAATCAACTGCTGATTGCACTGGCCATGGGAGCCATGTATTCCACAGGATTTATGATCCTGCGCGTGCCGTTGGGCTTCACGCTTGGCATGCTCTCAGGCCTGCTGAACTTCGTGCCGTATTTGGGAACGCTGATCGGATTCGGTTTGTCGCTGCTGTTCGTGGCGCTGGACGGAGCAGGCATCGGTCGCATTGCCGGCGTGCTGATCGTTTTCACCATAGTCCAAAGCGTCGAAGGGTATTACCTGACACCGAAACTGCTCGGCAGCCGATTGAATCTGCATCCGATGTGGGTGCTGGTCGGTTTGGTCATCGGCGGAAATTTGTTCGGATTGCTGGGAATCATTCTGGCCGTTCCGGTCATTGCCGTCGCCAAAGTCGTGCTTGGCGTTTTGGAAGACATCTATCAGGAATCGAATTTTTATCGCCGCGCGGGCGCGACTTTGCTGACCGGGCAAGGTCAGCTTGTCGGCTTGTCAGAATCCGGTTCACCTGCCACTGGCCTGATTGTTCAGGAAGAAATCACCGACCGACCTCGCCGAACCATCATCACCACCAGCGAATTGAGGTCCAGAATTCGTGACGAAAAGCCTCAACCAGAAGATTAACCCAACTTTTTAAGTAAATCAGGTCATATTTCTTGACAGCAAGAGACTCAAGTACCTATACTGCGCTCGCTTTAATCTGGCGGAAACGCCAAAGCGATTATCTTATTTAAAGTTTTGAAAGCTCAGAGCTTAACGCGCGCTGAGTTCAAGGAGGAGAAAATGAGCAAAGTCATAGGCATTGACCTTGGCACGACGAACTCAGTCGTCGCCATTATGGAAGGCAGCGAACCGACTGTAATCACCAATTCCGAAGGCGGGCGCACGACGCCTTCTGTCGTAGGGTTCACCAAAGACGGCAATCGTCTGGTTGGCCAGGTGGCCAAACGGCAAGCGGTAACCAACCCGGAAAACACGGTTTATTCAATCAAACGATTTATGGGTCGCCGATACAACGAAGTCGGCGACGAAATGAAGCAGGTTCCGTACAAAGTCGTTTCAGCTTCAAACGGCGACGTGCGCGTGGTGGCGGGCGACAAGGATTATTCTCCGCCGGAAGTTTCGGCCATGATTCTGCAAAAGCTGAAACAGGCCGCCGAAGATTATCTGGGACAGAAGGTCACGCAGGCCGTCATCACCGTTCCGGCCTATTTCAACGACGCGCAACGCCAGGCGACCAAAGACGCCGGCAAAGTCGCCGGTCTGGAAGTGCTGCGAATCGTCAACGAACCGACCGCGGCGGCGCTGGCTTACGGCCTGGACAAGATGAAGAACGAAACCATCGCCGTGTTCGATTTCGGCGGAGGCACGTTCGACATTTCGATTCTGGAAGTCGGCGAAGGCGTCGTCGAAGTGAAATCAACCAACGGCGACACGCATCTGGGCGGCGATGACGTGGACGAACGCCTGATTCGCTGGATCATTGACGAGTTCAAGAAAGATCAGGGCATTGATCTGTCGAACGACAAAATGGCTTTGCAGCGGCTGAAGGAAGCCGCTGAAAAAGCCAAGATCGAACTGTCTTCGACGATGGAAACTGAAATCAACCTGCCGTTCATCACCGCAGACCAATCCGGCCCGAAACATCTGGTCATGAAATTGACACGCGCCAAGTTTGAATCGCTGGTGGACGACATTTTGAAACGCACGCTGGAACCTTGCCGGCAGGCGTTGAAAGACGCCGGAGTCGAAGCCAGCAAGATTGATGAAGTCGTTCTGGTCGGCGGTTCGACGCGCATTCCGAAGATTCAGGAAATGGTCAAAACCTTCTTCGGCAAGGAACCGCACAAAGGCGTCAACCCGGACGAAGTCGTTGCAGTCGGCGCAGCCGTTCAGGCGGGCGTTCTGTCTGGCGAAGTCAAAGACCTGTTGCTACTCGACGTGACGCCGCTCAGTCTGGGCATCGAAACGCTCGGCGGCGTGTTCACCAAGCTGATCGAACGCAACACGACCATTCCGACCCGCAAGAGCGAAGTTTTTTCGACGGCGACGGACAATCAGACTTCGGTCGAAGTTCATGTGTTGCAGGGCGAACGCCAGATGGCGGGCGACAATCGCACGCTGGGTAAATTCCATCTGGTGGGAATTCCGCCTGCGCCGCGCGGCGTTCCGCAAATCGAAGTCACCTTCGACATTGACGCCAACGGCATCGTCAACGTTTCTGCCAAAGACAACGGCACGGGACGCGAACAGCGCATCACCATCACGGCTTCTTCGGGACTGTCGAAAGACGAAATTGACCGCATGATGAAAGATGCCGAATCGCACGCCGAAGACGACAAGCGCAAACGCGAAGCGGTGGAAACCAAAAATCGTCTGGATTCGATGATTTTCCAGACTGAAAAGGTCATCAACGACAATCGCGAAAAGATTCCGGTCGGATTGATTTCCGAAGCCGAAACCGCCATTGCCGACGCGAAAAAAGCCGTCGAAGCGAACAGTTCGGATGAGTTCCAAACGCAACTGGACAATCTGACGCGCGTGTCGCATCGCATCGCCGAATCGCTGTATCAACAGCAATCCAGCGGAACGGACGCCGGAGAACAGGCGCAAGCGGCTGGCGCTTCGGCAGGATCAGGCGGCGGCAACGACGATGTGATTGACGCCGAATACATTGACGTTGACGACAAGAAATAGCCGGTGATCGGTGGTCGGTAGTTTCATTCATTGCCGACCACCGACCACTGGCCACCAAACCAACCACCGATTATGGCCAAACCACATCATCTATTAAACGATCTGGCCGCAGTCGAACAACAACTGGCGCAGTTGTTGCGCGGGCCGCATTTGTTCAGCATCGAACCGCAAAGCGGCACCTGGTCGCCGCCGGTGGACATTTACGAAACTACTACGAGTTTCGTACTGACGGCGGAATTGCCCGGCGTGTCGCTGGCCGATCTGGACCTGAAGGTCATCGAAAACGAATTGATCCTGAAAGGTGAACGTCCCTGGTCGCGCGACCCGCACGGCGAAAACATTCACCGGCTGGAAAATTCGTATGGCAAATTCGAACGGACGTTCAGTTTGTCAGAGCGAATTGACGCGGACAATATCTCTGCCGAACTCGATCACGGCGTGCTGAAAGTCACATTACCCAAACGCGGCAAAGCGGGCGGCAAACAGGTGGAAATCACAACGGAATAGTTAGTAGAGACGCAAAATCCTGCGTCTCTACTAACCAAACAAAATGGCGCAGAAAGAAGACTATTACAAAACTCTGGGAGTCAGCCGAACCGCTTCGGCGGACGACATACGCAAAGCTTACCGTCGTCTGGCGCGCAAACATCACCCCGACGTCAATCCGGGCGACAAAGCGGCAGAGGAGAAATTCAAGAAAATCTCCGAAGCCAACGACGTGTTGTCCGACCCGAAAAAGCGCGAAGTGTATGACAAATTCGGCTCTTACAGCGACAGTTTGCGCGACGCGGCTGCGCGCGGAGCCACTGCCGGCGCTGGAGGCGGATTCGATTTCGATTGGGGCAACGTCTTCACTGGCGGCGGAGCAGCAGGCGCCAACGCCGGACAAAGCGCTGGCGGAGGCCCAAGCTTCAAGGATATTTTCAGCGATCTGTTTGGCGGAGGCGGCGCGCGCGCTCAGCAAACGCGCCAGCAATCTTTGCGCGGCAACGACATCGAACTGCCGCTTTCGATCAGCTTCGAAGATTCCATCAACGGTTTGACGACCAACATCAACGTGCGTCGCAGCGAAGTTTGCGCGCGATGCAGCGGGTCGGGCGAAGCTCCGGGGGCAGGCCAGGTCAATTGCGGAACCTGCAACGGCACAGGCAAGGTTTCTTCGGGCGGAGGATTTTTGCGCTTCGATCAACCCTGCGCCGATTGCAACGGAACCGGTCGTCGTCGCCAGCTTTGCCCAGTCTGTTCAGGCAAAGGCATCGTCCCGAAATTTGAATCGGTGAAAGTTCGCATTCCCGCAGGCGTGGACACAGGTTCTCGCGTGCGCGTTCCCAACAAAGGCGAATCCGGGCGAATGGGCGCTCCGGCGGGCGACCTGTTCATCGTCACCAAAGTTGATCCGCACAAAATCTTCACGCGCAAAGGCGACAACATTCATTGCACGATTCCCGTCACGCTGCCCGAAGCCGCGCTAGGCGCCAAGATCGAAGTTCCAACCGTCAGCGGCAAAGCGCAATTGCGCATTCCGCCCGGCACGCAATCCGGCCAGGTGTTTCGATTGAAAGAAAAAGGCGCGCCGAGTTTGCGCGGTTCGACGCGCGGCGACCAATACGTCGAAGTCAAAATCGTGCTGCCCAAAATCATTGACGAAGATTCGAAGGAATTGCTGCGGCAATTCGCCAAACGCAATCCCGACAATCCACGAGTCGAACTGGGACTGGAATGAAAATCAAAAGGCAAAAGGCGAATATCAAAAATCAAAAACGGACAGAGGTCGGTTCCGACCTTTTGCCTTTTGCTTTTTGATATTTGCCTTTTGATTTTTTATGAAGCGAAGAGCCAAAGGTTACACAATCAGCGCAGTCGCCGATCATTACGGCGTGCATCAGCAAACCTTGCGCATGTACGAACGCGAAGGCTTGTTGAAACCGTCGCGTTCCGATGGCAACGTGCGCTTGTACACCGACGAAGATCTGGAGCAATTGGAACTGATTTTGAACCTGACGCGCGATCTTGGAGTGAATCTGGCCGGAGTCGAAATCATACTGAACATGCGCGAAAAGATGGATCAGATGCAGCAGGAATTTAACCGCTTCTTCGGAATGCTGCGCGATTACATGGCCAACCAAACCATCATCGAACACGACACCCAAGCCAGCCAGGCACTGGTTCCCACACCCCGCAATGTGTTTGCCAAATCCGCCAACCGCCGCGCCATCAAGATTGAAGAACCAACCGAAGATTGAGTTTTCGTTCAGTTGCGAGACCTCGTTGTAACAAACCCCAGTATTGGGTTGAATGATCAAATCAGGCGGCAATCAGGCCTGCCTGACAGAGATTGAAGTGGAGCATCTTCAATTTGAGCGTGTTCCACAAACCGTTCCAAGATCGCGAGTAGACTAAATCTACGAAGCGCGCCCACAATTGAGAGAACGAGGTCTCGACTCGTTCACGCAAGGAACGGAGCAAAGCGCGCTGCGGTTTGGGCGCGTCGGCGGGCGTGAGCAGTAAAAGTTCTGCTTCTTCCTGGAGTAACTCACGCAGTTCTTCGCCGCGATAGCCAAGATCGCCCAGAGCTAAACCGCCATCCGTAGACCAAGCCAGCGCCAAGGCCGGATCACGATCATCCGTATTGGCGGGCGTGAAAATCGCCCCGATGACCAAACCTTGCTGATTGACAATCGCGTGCAGTTTGAACCCGAAGAACCATCCCTTGGTCGTTTTACTGAACCAAGCCCCGTCTTCGCGCAACAAGCGTACGCGCCCGTGGCGGATGGGATGGCAAACAGGAATCGGCTTGCTATCCATCACGTAGTGCTGCTTGGTCTGGCCTGCACTCGCCAAGACCAGATGGCCTACCACTGGGATCAAGGCGTGCAATCGCGCCAACCATTGCTGGTAGCTGCACAATTGCGGAAACGCACTGGCCGCGTTGGCCTGCACCAGCAGGTAAGTTTGCTTGAGCGTCGCGCAGCCGAAGTAAGCTTGCATCAAAGCAATCGTCAAAACTTCAACGCCGGTAAACAGCGGCGCGTTGTGATTGGAAGTGCGCCAGGCCGCCAGAGACGGATGCGCTTTGAAAAATTTATCCACAAAACAGTAGATGGTCGTCAATTGATGATTTATGCTGGCTTTCATCGCTGTCCTCCGTTAGGTGCCAAATGTCGTTTGGTCACAACATTCTACGCACACTGGCGAGGACAGCGACAGATTCATTTTTCAACCCAATACTGGGGTTAAATAACAGTTGAGCAATTCGTAAGTCATCTCGGCCCCATCACAGTAAAAATACTCTTCATTTATGCCTAGAATTTTCGATAACATCGAGACCTCCTTACTGCCTTTTCTGCGCGAAACCTTGCGCCAATCTGAACGTGCTGATTTTTGCGTCGGCTATTTCAACCTGCGCGGGTGGAAACAACTGGATGAATTTATTGAGGAATGGCCGGGCGGCGAGCAGCGTTGCCGTTTACTGGTTGGCATGCAGTCCGCGCCGCACGAAGAGTTGCGCCAAGCGTTCAGTCTGACTAACGCTGACGGCAGCTTGGGCGCAGTTGATAATGCCACTGCAATTCGGGAGCGCAAAAAAGCGGCGAAAGCATTCAAAGACCAGTTGACCTATGGCGCGCCGACCAATCAGGATGAAGCCGCGTTGCGGCGGTTGAGCGACCAGCTCAAGACTCGCAAACTCGCCGTCAAACTTTTTCTGCGGCATCCGCTACACGCCAAACTGTATTTGCTGCATCGCAACGATCTGAACAACCCCAGCATTGGTTTTGTCGGCAGCAGCAATCTAACTTTTGCCGGACTTTCCAAACAGGGCGAATTGAACGTTGACGTGCTGGATCACGACGCCTGCCAGAAATTGCAGCAATGGTTCGACGACCGCTGGCAGGACAAATGGTGTCTGGATATTTCCGAAGAACTGGCTGAAATCATTGATACCAGTTGGGCGCGCGCCGAACCCGTCAAGCCCTATCACATCTATCTGAAAATCGCGTATCACCTTTCGCAGGAAGCCCGCGCCGGACTTTCCGAATTCCGCATCCCGCGCAATTTCGGCAATCGGTTGTTCGAGTACCAGACCGCCGCCGTCAAAATCGCTGCGCATCATTTGAAAAAGCGCAATGGGGTTGTCATCGGCGATGTGGTGGGATTGGGCAAAACGCTGATGGCGACCGCGCTGGCCAAGATTGTTGAAGAACAGACCGGCGGTAGGACTCTTATCATTTGCCCGAAGAATTTAGTAAAAATGTGGCAAGGGTATGTTGAAGAGTACGACTTACACGCATACGTGATTTCTATTAGCAATGTGGTGAAGGAACTGAATAACTTAACCGTAATGGCGCGCTATCGCACCGTGCTGCTGGACGAAAGCCACAACCTGCGCAACCCGGCAGGCAAACGTTACCAAGCGATCAAGGAATACATTCAGCAAAGCGACAGCCGCTGCATCCTGCTTTCGGCGACGCCGTACAACAAACAGTATCTGGATTTATCGGCGCAGCTTCGCTTGTTCGTGCCAGATGACAAAGACCTCGGCATCCGACCGGAACAGAAAATCCGCGAAATGGGCGAGATTGCCTTTCAAGCCCGCTTTCAATGTCCGATTCGTTCGCTGGCCGCGTTTGAAAAAAGCGAATACCCGGACGATTGGCGCGAACTGATGCGCCTGTATCTGGTGCGGCGCACGCGATCCTTCATACAACACAATTACGCCGAGACAGACCAAACGACAGGCCGTAAATTCCTGCTTTATGAAAATGGCACACAGTCTTTTTTCCCCGAACGCCTGCCCAAAACCATCCGTTTCACGATTGACGAAAACGACAAGGACGATCCTTATGGGCGGTTGGCTTCGCCCAAAATCGTGCGCGCGATTGATCGGCTGAATTTGCCTCGTTATGGCTTAGGCAATTACGTTGCCGCGTGGGACAAAATGCCGACGCCACCAACTCAGGAAGAAAAACGGCAAATTGACGGATTGTCGCGTGCAGGCAAACGGCTGATGGGATTTTGCCGCACCAATCTGTTCAAGCGGCTGGAATCAGGCGGCCCGGCATTTTTGCTTTCACTGGAACGTCACATCCTGCGCAACTTCGTGTTTCTGCACGCGATTGAAAACGATTCGCCATTACCCATTGGTTCGCAAGTCGCCGAATTGCTCGACGCGAACACAAACGACGAAGACGAAGGTTTGCTCTCAAGTTCGCTGTTTGACGATGACAGCCGCGAAGCTGACGACGACAATAACGCCGCCAGCACGGAAGCCTTGCCAGCAACGCTTCGCACTGCCGCCGATTACCAACAACGCGCGGCAGAGATTTACAACATCTATCGCAATGGCTATCGGGGGCGCTTCAAGTGGATTCGCCCATCGCTGTTTATGAAAAAGCTGGCCGACGATTTGAGCGCCGACAACAAGGCCTTGCTCAAAATTCTGGACGACAACGGCGCGTGGAATATCGAGAAAGATGCCAAGTTTGCCGCGCTGCTTACGCTGCTGCGCACGCAACACCCAAACGAAAAAGTGTTGGTCTTTACGCAATTTGCCGACACGGTCAATTTCCTGCTGCGCGAACTGCAGGCGCAGGGCATTACGCATCTGGCTGGAGTCACGGGCGGTTCAACTGATCCGACCGAAATCGCCTGGCGCTTTTCCCCCGTCAGCAACCGCAAACGCGACCAGATCAAGCCCGAAGACGAATTGCGCGTATTGCTTGCCACCGACGTCTTGAGCGAAGGGCAGAACCTGCAAGACGCGCACATCGTCGTCAATTACGATTTGCCGTGGGCGATTATTCGCCTGATTCAACGCGCGGGCCGCGTAGACCGCATCGGCCAACAAGCAACCGAAATCCTCTGCTATTCTTTTTTGCCCGCCGACGGCGTTGAACGCATCATCAATCTGCGTGGGCGCGTCGTCACCCGTTTGCGCCAGAACGCCGAAGTCGTTGGCGCGGATGAAGCCTTTTTTGAAGACGAAACCGCTACGCAACCGCTCTTTGACCTGTACCACGAAAAGGCGGGCATCCTCGACGGCGAAGCCGACACGGAAGTTGATCTGGCTTCTCAGGCGTATCAAATCTGGAAAAATGCGATTGATGCCGAACCGCGACTGGCGCAACTCATCCCCGATCTGCCCAACGTCAGCTATTCGTCACGTCACCATTCGCCCGACACCGGCTTGCCCGAAGGCGTGCTGGTTTATCTGCGCACTGCCGAAGGAACCGATTCTCTCGCCTGGATTGACCGGCAAGGCAACAGCGTCACGCAATCGCAATTGGCCATTTTGCAGGCGGCGCAATGCCATCCCGATACTCCGGCCACCGAACGGCATCCGCAACATCATGAACTGGTCAACAAAGGCGTCGAGCATCTGATTCAGGAAGAGCGCGCCATCGGCGGCCAACTCGGACGCCCATCTGGCGCGAAATATCGCACTTACGAACGGCTGAAAGCTTACGCTGAAGAAATAAAAGGGACGCTGTTTGAATCGAAAACCTTGATTGCCGCGCTGGATGAAATTTATCGCTACCCGCTGCGACAATCGGCAACTGACACGCTCAATCGCAAGCTGCGTGAAGGCATCAACGATCATCAACTGGCTGATCTGGTCATCGCGCTGCGCGACGAAGACCGCTTGTGTCTAACTAGCGAAAGCGAAATCGAACAGCAGGAACCGCAGATCATTTGCTCGCTCGGATTGTTCGAGCAAATCGCCGGACAGTGACCGCTTGGATATTTCTGGCGGCTCCGCCGCTTTAGATGTGCGGAAGGGCTTTGCCCTTCCGGCAAGGTTCAATGAATTTTGGGGCTGCGCCCCGACCAGTTGGGGCATAGCCCCAAAAGATAAAACGCTTCACGGCAAGTCATAGACTTGCCGCACATCAGGCGGCAGAGCCGCATACAATTTCAGTCGCCCTGTTTTGTTCTCAAACTCGTTATTTTTTTCAGCGACTTATACAGCTATGCCAACTCTCAACATTCAAGAAACGCGCGATTTGCTCCAAAAATTCGATTTTCGCCAGCTTTTTACCGAGTCGCTCGGCTGGTCACACGCACGCGGGCAAAAGCCCGTTGTCTGGCAAAAGAATGACAAACAAGGGCAGCGTGTGATGATTGCCCAGCTTGCCGGCGTAGCCGTGTTTGAAGTCACCACCGACGACGGCAGCATCCCGAACACGACAACCTGCCGAGCGTTGGCCAATGACATCAGCCAGCTTCATTACGAAAACCTGTTGATCTTTGTGGACGCCGCGCGCACGCAAAGCCTTTGGCTGTATGTCAAACGAGAAGGTCGCAAGGCGTATCCGCGCGAGCACTGGTATTTCAAGGGCCAGCCGGGCGATTTGTTCCTGAGCAAGCTCAGCGCAATGGTTGTTGACCTCAGCGAATTTGACAACGACGGCAACATCGAAGTCACCAAAGTCGCCCGCAAGCTGAAAGATGCGCTGGATGTCGAGCGCGTCACCAAACGGTTTTACGGCGAGTTTTACGAAGAGCATCTGCGTTTTGTCGAACTGATCGAAGGCATCGCCAACCGCCGCGACCAGGAATGGTATGCCTCGATTGTGCTCAACCGGCTGATGTTCATTTACTTCCTGCAAGAAAAGTTTTTCATCAATAGAGGCGAAAAGCGGTACTTGCAACGGAATCTGGAAGACAGCCGCAAGCGCGGCGCAAATCGCTATTACGCCGAATTCCTGAAGGCGCTTTTCTTTGAAGGCTTCGCCAAACCGGAAAGCGAACGCAGCGACACGGCGCGCGCCTTGCTCGGCGAAATCAAATACCTGAACGGCGGATTGTTCCTGGAACATCGCATCGAAAATGAAAACCCGAACATACGCATTCCTGACGAAGCCTTTGAAACGCTGTTCGATCTGTTCGATCGCTATTCGTGGAACCTGAACGACACGCCGGGCGGCGACGACAACGAAATCAGCCCCGACGTGCTCGGTTACATCTTCGAAAAGTACATCAACCAGAAAGCCTTCGGCGCTTATTACACCCGGCCCGAAATCACCGAATACCTGTGCGAGCAAACCATCTATCGGTTGATTCTGAGCCGGTTGGCGGATGGAACGCTGCCGGGGCCGGAGCGGCGTTTTGAAACAATGGGCGATGTCTTGTTAAACCTGGATGCCGATCTGTGCCGCAAGCTGCTGCTTGTCCTGCGCGAGATGAGCGTCCTTGATCCGGCCTGCGGTTCGGGCGCGTTTCTGGTCGCGGCGATGAAAACGCTCATCAACCTTTACGCCGCCGTCTTCGGCAAAATCAGAGTGCTGAACGACACCAACCTGCGCAACGAATTGAAGAAATTCGAGCGCGAACACGCCAACATCAGCTACGGCATCAAAAAGACGATCATCACCGACAACCTGTTCGGCGTGGACGTGATGGAAGAAGCAACCGAAATCGCCAAGCTGCGATTGTTTCTGGCGCTGGTCGCTTCGGCGGAAAGCGGAAAAGTCGAGCAACTGGAACCGCTGCCCAACATTGATTTCAACATCCTGGCGGGCAATTCGCTGATTGGCTTGATGCGCGTAAACGACGACGAATTCAACCGGCGACAAAACAATCTGTTCATCAAACCCTACCGCCAGCTTCTGGACGAAAAGAACCGGCTGATTGACAACTATCGCCACGCCACGGCTTACGGCGAAGACCTGCGCAAGATGCGGGACGACATTGCCAAACTCAAAGCCGAAGCCACGGCGACGCTCAATGAATTGCTTCACGAAGAATTCAAACGGCTGAAGATTCAATTCGAACAAGCCACCTGGGACGATAAAAAAAACGCCGAAGGCAAACCGCAGAAACGCCCGGTCAAACTCGCCGACCTTGAAGCCCTGCACCCGTTCCACTGGGGTTATGAGTTTGACGAGATCATCAACAAACGCGGCGGCTTCGATGTCATCCTGACCAATCCGCCCTGGGAGATTTTCAAACCTCAAGCCAAAGAGTTCTTCGCCGAACATTCCGATCTGGTGACCAAAAACAAGATGAACATCAAGGAGTTCGAGAAGGAACAGGCGAAGTTGCTGAAACAGAAAGATGTGCGCGAGGCGTGGCTGGAATATCAAAGCCGCTTTCCGCACGTCAGTCTGTACTATCGCAACGCGACGCAGTACAAAAATCAAATCTCCGTCGTCAACGGCAAGAAGGCGGGAACGGACATTAACCTTTACAAGCTGTTTGTCGAACAGTGCTTTAACCTGCTGCGAAAAGATGGTCGTTGCGGAATCATCGTTCCAACGGGAATCTATTCCGATCTTGGGACAAAGCAGTTACGCGAAGTCCTGTTTTCCGAATGCACGGTTAGTTCGCTGATGGCGTTTTCAAACGAGAAATTCATCTTCGAAGGTGTAGATCATCGATTCAAGTTCTGTCTGCTCACGCTTGCCAAAGGTGGCGGAACCGATTCGTTCACTGCGGCATTTCGTTTCGATCCGCGAGTGGCAATCAAGCCATCAGAATTGGCAGGTTTTCTCCACAATAAATCTGAGCACTTCACGATTTCGGTCCCTCTTGTTCGCCGTCTCTCCCCAGATTCACTGTCGGTGATGGAATTCAAGAATGAGATGGATGTCAGCATTGCTGAAAAGATGCTGCGTTTCCCGCTGCTAGGCGAGAAGATCGAAGGCAAATGGAATCTTGTGTTGACGCGTGAGTTCGACATGACCAACGACAGCCACCTTTTCAAAACCTCACCTGGGAAAGGGCGGCTGCCATTGTACGAAGGTAAGATGATGAATCAGTTTGCACATTTACTCGCAGAGCCACGTTATTGGATCGAAGAAAAAGAGGGGAGGAGAAATTTGCTGGGAAAGAACGAAAAAGATGATGAACAAAAGCTTGATTACCAAGACTATCGAATGGGATTCCGACGTATCGGTAGAAACACCGACAATCGAACTCTGATCTCAACCGTTCTGCCCAAAAATTTCTTTGCGTCTGAGTCATTCAATTTCTCCAGCGGAAGAAGACTTACCTACCCTGAATTGCTTTTATTGACGAGCCTGCTTAACAGCACTGTCCTGGATTACAGCTTGAGGCAGAGAGTTTCCGCCAACTTGAATATGTTTTATGTGTATCAGCTTCCCGTCCCTCGTCTGACCGAGCAAGACAAGGAGTTCGCCCCCATCGTCGAACGTGCCGCGAAGTTAATCTGCACGACGCCCGAATTCGACGACTTGGCCAAAGAGGTCGGCTTGGGCAGCCACCTGGATGGCGTGACGGACGAAGCCGAACGGGCGCGGTTGCGGGCGGAACTGGACGGAATGATCGCGCATTTGTACGGGCTGACGGAGGAAGAATTCGGCTACATCCTGACGACCTTTCCGCTGGTCAGTCAGGCGGTGAAAGACGCGGCGCTTCAGGCGTATCGCGCCTTCGCGCCGAACCCGGACGACCGGATGTTGGCGGAATTGATTGCGGCGGGTGAAAGTGCGCGGCTGGAATTCAAAGCGGCGGCGCGCTGGAACGCCTTCAAGCAGGCCAAAGACGACGCGATGAAAGACAACATCGTTTACGGCGTGGCTGCGTTCCTGAACAGTCGCGAAGGCGGGGCGCTCGTCATTGGCATTGGCAATGATGGAACGGTCAGCGGGTTGGAAGACGATTTCCGTGCCGTCAATCCCCAAAAGCCGGGACGCGACAGTTACGAATTGTTTTTGCGCAATTTGCTGAGCGATGCGCTGGGCGGAGAACACAGCCATTGGTACGAAATCAGTTTTCATCAGCTCAATGGGCGCGAAGTCTGCCGCATTGCAGTGAATCCCGCACCCAAACCGGTTTACGTCAAAGGCGAAATGTACATCCGCAACGGCAACCAAAAACGAAAACTGACCGCGCAAGAAGCCGTCGCTTACGAAAAGCAGCGTTGGTCATAAACGCTGGATTTCATCATCAATTACGACATCAAATACCGGATGGGGCGCGACGGCGAAGAATGAGAGCGGGCAAAGTCCTGTGCTAAGATCAGCGCCGGAGGGAAACGTTATGCAAGCCAATATTCAGGAGATCTATACCAGCACCATTCGTCCGCTGACCAGCGACGAAAAGCTGCGGATTGCTACGCTGATTTTGGAAGAGGTGACCGGCACAGCGCCGGTCAATGGTGTGCGCGAAAGCCCTGAGCCGAAAGGCGACATCACCAAGTTTTTCGGCACGTTGGAAGGCGGCGCGCCGAATGGTTCTGACAATGAAGCGATTGACACCGATCTGGCCCGCGAATACGCCAATGAACCCATCCGCCCCACACGAACGCCGCTGGGCGCGCGCGAAAGACGAGAGGCGATGAACGAATTGCTGCGTTATGCCGGCGCTGTCAGCAGCGGCAATCCGCACGCGGCAGACAATGAACAGATTGACGCGGATTTGGCGCGCGAGTACGGCAAGGATCTTTGAGCAGGAGGCCCGCAATGCTACTCGACACTTCAGGGCTTTATTCCTTCTTCGATGATAGTGATGCGCGGCATAATGACGCCGTCGCTCTCTTTCAGGCCGCCGATGTGTTGTTGACTCACGATTACGTGCTGGCTGAATTCATCCCGCTTTGTCATACGCGCGGGCTGAATCGGCATAAAGCGCTGGAGTTTGTTCGTGTACTGCTCGCTAACCAACTGATCGAGATCATCTGGACGAATGAGGGCGATTACGTTCAGGCGCTGGCTTTACTTGAAGCGCGCGCTGACAAAACCTATTCGCTTTGTGACGCGGTCAGCTTCGTGCTGATGCGCGAACGCGGCATTACCGATGCCCTGACCACCGACAAGCATTTCGTGCAGGAAGGCTTCACGCGCCTGCTCGACCCCTGAACCGAAGCCAACCGCGCCTTGATGAACAGTGAAAGCTTACAGCCCGACGCGCCGCTTTATCCCGCGGCCCTCAAGACCGGCGCCTCGCCTGTCGTCAACTTGCAAATCATCGGCAATCCGCAATTGCTCGCCACCACCAAAACCGCCGTGCTCTGTTCGCGCCAATGTCCCGGCGAAGTGATCCTGCGATTGTTTGAACTGGCGCGATGCTTGCGCATGAGCGATCTGACCTTCATCGGCGGCTTTCACACACCTGCTGAACGCGACTTTTTGCATCATCTGTTGGCGGGAAGCTGCCGGTTGATTGTCTGCCCGGCACGTTCGCTGGAAGGAATGCGCATGCCGACCGCTTGGCAAAAAGCCATCGCGGCGGAACGCATGTTATTGCTTTCTCCCTTTACGGCTGAATCGCAGCGTCGCCAATCGGCGAGGCTGGCTGAACGCCGCAATGAACTGGTGGTGACGCTGGCCGAACAAATTCTGTTGTTGCACGCCGCGCCCAACAGTCAGACAGCGCAATTGCTCTGCGCGGCCACAGAAAAGCCCTTGCTGACGCTGACGCTTGATGATGAAACTATTAAACAGAGACTGACTGAATCTTGATACCAGGAGAAGGAAATATCTCTGCCTGTGCGACTAAACGACAATAGCCGCTTTCGCGGCTATTTCTTTTCGACCTTGCTCCAAAAACAATAATGGCTCCTCAGGTAGGACTCGAACCTACAACCCTTCGGTTAACAGCCGAATGCTCTGCCATTGAGCTACTGAGGAGCAAGATCAAACTTTGGATTTTCAATTCTGATGGACGTGAGGAGGATCGAACTCCTGACCTCCGCATTGCGAACGCGGCGCTCTCCCAGCTGAGCTACACGCCCAAAAACGAAGGCGCATCTTACTTACCGACTTTGGGTCTGTCAAGAACTCCACCCGGCAAAAATTGGCCGTTCGGTTTCAGAGTTACAGACGCCGTCTGGCACGAATCACTTCGCGCCAGACGGCGTTGAATTGCGCTTACGGAATAACCAAAAAGGCATTGGATTTGGCCGCCGATCCGGCGCCGCCGGGGTTCGACACAGTCACAGACCGCATGGTGGTGAAGGCGTTGCTGGCAATCGTCACGCGAACGCTCAGTTGCGTGGGGCTGATGAAGGTCGTCGTCGTCGTGATATTGCCTCCGTTGATGGTGGCAGACGCTCCGGGCATGAAGCCTGTGCCGGTAACCATCACTGTCAACGTCGTGCCTCGTTTGCCTGTGGACGGCGACACCGATTCAACCGACAGCTCAGCCGGTGGTGGTGGAGGCGGTGGTGGTGGCGCGTTGATCGTTACAGATTGAGCGGCAGTCGAATTGATTCCGCCTTTGCCGTCGCTGACCGTCAAGGCGATCAAGTGCGCGCCGACAGGCAATTTGACGTTGGCCACGGCGGTCGTCGCAATGACTATTCCGTGATCCGTCCACGAATAGGTCAGCGCATCACCGTCAGGGTCAGACGAAGCCGAACCATCCAGCGCAATGGTGGCTCCGGTGTCGTCCGGCGCAGTGATCGAAGCCGGCAGCGTGTTGGCGACGGCAACGGGCGCGCGGTTGGCGGGCGGAGGCGGAGCGCTGGTGGTCGTGATCGTGAATTGGTTGCTGACCGATTGGCCGCCGCGTCCGTCGTTGGCGCGGAGCGACATGGTGAATTGCTGATCGGCTGTGTCGCTGATGGTCGGCGGAGCGATTCGCACCGTCACGCTGCGCCCCGCCGGATTGGCGTTGACCAGCGACACGAACGAAGGCGCGTTCACCAGTTCAAAAGTCACAGGGTCGTTGTCCGAATCGCTGGCCGTCACCACTACATCCACCGATTGCCCGCGCCGAACGGTCTGGTTCGGAATCGTATTGACGGTCGGGTAATAGTTCAGCGCGTTCCAGAACAACCGCGCCGCAGCCGCGCCGCTCGATTCGTAATGTTCGACTCGCAGTTGATGAGTTCCGGCGGTCAACAGCACGTCAACTTCGTATTTGGTTTCGGCCTGATTGAACCATTTGTCAATTCGCAGTTGGCCGTTGATGTAAAGCCGTATGCCGTCGTCGCCGAACAACTGGAAGCGATAGACGCCCGCCTGGAACGAAACTTCGCGCGTGTACCGAGCGGAGAAATTATCCACCGGAATGCCGCACAAAAGGTTCGGGCTGTCTTCGCCAAAGTTCAGGTTCAATGATCCATCGCCGTCATTCCGCACCATCAGCGGCGAACCCGACAAGTTGATGTTCGGGAAGTATTCGCCTTTCCAATGGTTGGCCGGAACGTTGTTGATGCACTGATTGACCGGCGGTTCGTTGACCGTGATCGAAAATGCAGCCGAAGTCGCCGAACCGCCTTTGCCGTCGTCGGCTTTGATTTGCACATTGGCGAAAGTTCCAGCCACCGTCGGAGCGAGTCGCAAAGTCGCCGTTCTGGCCGCCGGATTGGCGTTGATGATCGAAGCGAAGGCAGGCGCGTTGACCAACGAAAACGTCACAGTGTCGCCATCGGCGTCAGTGGCGCTGAGCGGCAAATCAACAGTCTGGCCTTTGGTCAACGTCTGGTTGCCGATGGCCGACGTGATGACCGGATTGTTGTTCGCCGGTGGCGGTGGTGGCGGCGGAGGCGGTGGCGGTCCGGCAGGCGTCAATTTGCGAACGCGCAGATTGCCGTTGTCGCCAACCATGATGCTGCCGTCGGATTCGACTTCGATGGCCGTCGGTTGCGTGACTTGCGCCTGCAAAGCAGGACCGCCATCGCCGCTGTATCCAACGGTTCCGTTTCCGGCAATCGTTTCAATGACTCCAGCGGCATTGACGCGACGAATGCGGTTGTTGGTCTGGTCAACTATGAACACGTTGCCCGCCGCATCCACATCAACGTCCACAGGGCTGTTCAATTGCGCTGAGGTCGCCTGGTTGCTGTCGCCCGCAAATCCCGGTTCGCCGGTTCCGGCAACGGTCGAAATCAGTTTGGTGACGGCGTCCACTTTGCGAACGCGGTGATTGCTGCGGTCGGCAATGAACAGATTGCCCGCCGCATCCAGCGCCAATCCGCTGGGATTGTTCAAACTGGCGATGATGGCCAGCACGCCGTCTCCGCCAAAACCTGCGCCGCCGTTTCCGGCGACCGTCGTAATGATGTTGGTCGTCAAATTGATGGCGCGAATACGATGGTTGCCGCTGTCCACGATGTACAGGTTTTGAGCGTCCACGGCCAGCGCCGTCGGGCGATTGAGTCGCGCCGAGGCCGCCACGCCGTTGTCGCCAATCGAACCGCTGACGCCTGTGGCCGAACCGGCGAAGTGGAAAATCTTGCCGTCCGGCGCAATGCGACGAATGCGGTGATACGCCGTATCGGAAACATAAGTGTTGCCATTGGCATCGGTCACGATTCCGCCCGGAGCGGAAATCTGCGCGAAGTTGGCCTGGCCGCCATCGCCGCCGTTGCCGTTGGCGGAATTGCCCGCGATGGTTCGAATGACGCCTTGCGCGTCAACTCGACGAACGACACGGCCTACGCTGTCGGCAATCATCAACCCTGCTTCGTCGCGCGTCAGAGCGGAAATTTGTTTCATTGCCGCGTCCATCGCCTGGCCGCCGTCGCCGCTGAAACCGTAATTGCCGCTGCCCGCGAAGGTCGTAATGTCGTAACTGGTCGGCGTGCCTCCACTGACAAACGGCGTGACAGTGACGGTAAATTGCGCCGTCGCCGCATTGCCGCGCGCATCGGTGGCGGTGAATTTCACAGTCGTCGCGCCAACGGCAAACAACGAACCCGACGCCTTGTCGGCGACGACCTGCACCACGCCGTCCACCAGATCGGCGGCCGTGGGCATCGTGTAATTGACGTTGGCTCCGGCGGCGGAAGTCGCAGCCGTGGTGATGGCGGCGGGAACTCCGCTGATGGTCGGCGGAGTCGTGTCGCGCACAACCACGGTTTGCGCTGGTGTCGAAGTCTTCGCGCCCTTGTTGTCGCTGACGGTCAGCACAATGCTGTGCGTGCCAATGGACAGCGTAACTGTCGTAACAGCGCTGGTGGCAATGACATTGCCGTTGTCCGTCCACGAAAACGTGACCGGGTCGCCGTCAGGATCGCTGCCGCTGCCGTTCAAATTGACCGGAGCGCCAGTGGCGAACAGCGCTTCGACCGTCGCGGGCAATTGCCCTGCGTTGGCTGTCGGCGGTTGATTGCCAGGAGCCGGTTCGTTGACCGTCACTGTAAACGCCGGTGAAGTCGCCACACCGCCCTTGCCATCGCTGGCGCGTACCTGAATGTTGCTGAAACTTCCTGCCACTGTCGGTTGCAATCGCAAGGTCGCCGTACGCCCCGTCGGATTCTGGTTGATGATGTCGGCAAACGCGGGCGCATTGACCAGCGTGAACGTGATCATGTCGTTGTCTTCGTCAGTGGCCGCCAACGGCAAAGTCAGCGTCTGGCCCTTGATCATCGTCTGGTTGCCAATCGTGGAGGTGATGACCGGATTGCGATTCGACGTTCCACCCGTGCTGGACGGCGTCAATTTGCGAACGCGCAGATTGTTGCTGTCGCCGACAAAAATGCTGCAATCGGCGTCCATTTCCAGACTGGCGGGCGAATTCAATTGCGCCGAAGTCGCCGCTCCGCCGTCGCCTGTGAAACCCGCCGTTCCGTTTCCGGCTATGGTTTCAATCGTGCCGTTGGTTTTGACGCGACGGACGCGATGATTGGCCAGATCTGCGATGTACACATTGCCTGCGCCATCCACCGCCACATCCGCTGGCAGATTCAATTGAGCCGAAGTCGCCGTGCCGCCGTCGCCGCCAAAGCCCTGAGCGCCGTCTCCGGCGACTGTGCTCATCAGCTTGGACACGGCGTCCACGCGGCGTATGCGCTGGTTGTTGCGGTCGGCAATGAACAGATTCCCCGCCGCATCCAGCGTGATTCCCGCCGGATTGTTCAGACTGGCGTTGGTGGCGATGACTCCGTCATTGTTGAACCCTGCGCCGCCCGTTCCGGCATAGTTGGTGATGATGTTGGTCGTCAGATTGATGACGCGAATGCGGTTGTTGCCGCCATCGGACACATAAAGCAGATTGTTCTGCACATCCACCGCCAGCGAAGTTGGGCGATTGAATCGCGCCGCCGAAGCCGCTCCGTTGTCGCCGCCCGAACCGCTTGCGCCGTTGGTCGCTCCGGCAAAATGGAAAATCTTGCCGTCGGGCGCAATGCGGCGAATGCGATGGAAATTCGTGTCGGAAACGTAGGTGTTGCCGTTGGCGTCCACCGCCGCTCCGCCCGTGGCGCCGAATGTCGCGTAATTAGCCAGATTGCCGTCGCCGGTGTTGCCATTGCTGGAATTTCCGGCAATCGTGCGAATGACCGTTTGCCCGTCAATGTGGCGAACGACGCGCGATTGACTGTCCACCACCATCAAACCAGTGCCGTTGCTGGTCAACTGGCTGACCGAACGCATGGCGGCATCCACGGCCATTCCGCCGTCGCCAGCGAAACCGTAATTGCCGCTGCCCGCATAAGTCGAAATGGTATAGCCCGGCGCGTTGCAATCGCTTCCTCCACCACCCGGCGGAGGAGGAGGCGGAGGCGGATCGCCGGGTTTCGGCGTCACTGTGACTTTGAAAGAAGCCGTCGCCTGATTGTTGCGCGAATCTTTGGCCGTGAAATTGACCGTAGTCGCTCCAACCGGGAACAGCGAACCGGGCGATTTATCCGCCGTCACGCCCACCGCGCCGTCCACCAGGTCCAAGGCCGTCGGCAGCGTGTAATTGACGACAATGCCTTCCGCGCTGTCCGCCTGAACGGTGATGTCGGCGGGAACTCCACTGATAACCGGCGGCGTGCTGTCACGAACAATCACCGCAAACGCGCTGCTGCTGGCGCTCAATCCCTTGCTGTCGGTGACGGTCAAAAACAGCGAATGCGTGCCGATGGCCAGCGTGATTTGCGGAGTCAAAGTCGTGGCAATCTGTGTCTGGAAATTAAACCATTGATAGGTCAGCGAATCGCCATCGGGATCGGAAGCCGTTGCCAGCAAATTGACTTGTCGTCCGGTTGGCCCGGTCGCTTCGTAAGTCGGGCTGATCGGCGTGACGTTGACCACCGGCGGGCGGTTGACATCCACGACCGTGATCGTGAAGTTTTTGCTGTCGGTGGCGTCTCCGTCATTGACTGTAACCGTGACGTTGTAAGCGCCCGCATCGCTGAATCCCGGCGCAAGCTGCAAACTGGCCGTTCCGTTTCCGTTATCGGTCAAGGTCGCAAAACTCGGCGCGTTATTCACGCTGAAAGTCAGCGGGTCCTGGTTGCCGTCGGTCGCCGAAAAATTCACCGTCGCGGTCTGGCCTTCGTTGACCGTTTGATTGGCGACGGCGGCCAGCACCGGATTCTGGTTCGGCAACTGCACCAGCAAGCGTATGCGATTGTTTTCGGAATCGGCGAAGACCATGTCGCCATTGCCCAGCGTGATGATGTTGGTCGTCACCTGAATGTCATTCGCCGCAATTCCCGGATTCAAAAAATTGAGTCTGGCCTGATTGGCCGGGCCGCCGTCGCCGCTGAAACCCGCAACGCCTGTTCCCGCCACGACTGTGGATGTGCCGAGCGCATTGGTCGGAGCGACGATTCGCAAAATCTGATCGCTTCCGGCGTTGGCGACAAACACATTTCCTGCGGCGTCCACCGTCAAATCGCGCGGGCGGCTGATGCCTCTGGTCGCATTGGCAATCGTGGTGAACGAAGTCGAATTCGGCGCATCCTGGCGAACGATGGTGTCCGTTTTGGTGTTGGCCATGTATACGCGCCCGTTCGGAGTCACGTAAATTCCGCAGGCTCCGCCGGTCACAAACGGCGTCGCGCCTTCCGATCCGGTGGTCATCAAACTGGTGACCTGGCCGGACAACGGATTCACCTTGCGAATGCGATTGTTGCCCTGGTCGGCGATGTAAATGTTACCCGTTGCATCAAGCGCGACATCGGTCGGGAAAATGATGGCCTGGTGAGCCGGGCCGTCGTCTGCGGTTGGGCTGCCGGGCGGCGGAGCGTCATTGCGTCCGACAATGTCTTTGATGTGGCCGGGCGGAACGACCACCCGGGCATCTCCGCCGTTGGGAAAGATCGTCACGTTCGCCGACGAAGTGTTCAGAAATCGAATGTGGCCGCTGCGGCGACCGGTCAACGACCCCGCCGGACGAATCAATGCGCCGTATTGCGAATCCACTATGTACAACCCGTTGGCCGTCACATGAATTCCCTGCGGCGAAGCGAAAACCGCCGTCGTGATGCGGTCGTCCAACGCTGGCTGACCGGCCTTGTTGTTGAGCGTGATGATGTGGCCGGGTTGCGCCGTCATTTCCCAGGCCGTACCGGCAAACAAGGTGACGGGAGCGTTTCCTCGATTGATGAAGCGAATGCTGCCGACCGGAAAGGCGTTGGTGTCAACGACGAACAAATTGCCGTTGATGTCTTCGGCAACGCCCGCCGCCATTTGCAGTTCGGTGGTTGTCGCCGGAACATTGTCGTAAGGCGGTTCTTGTCCACTGCCGGCGACTGTATTGATCTGGCCGCCGCTGACGCTGGTTCCGGCAATGTTCACCGTCGCTCCGCCCAGATTGACGTATCGCACTCGACGGAACGTGTAATCCGGCAGGTAAAGACCGGTTGCGTCCAACGCCATGATTACACTCTGAAGTTGCGTGCTGCCCGGCAGATTCAAATAAGCCGAAGTCGCCGCCGTGCCGTCGCCACAGGTTGGATTATTGATCTGGTCGCAGGCCGCTATCGGATTGACTCCGGCAACAATGGTTTTTTCGCCGAACGAAGAAACTCTGATGATTTGCTGAGCATTGCCGAGCGCCACAAACATGCTGTTGGAAGGCCCCAGCACAATTCCCGTCGGGAATTCCAGATTGGAAACCAGTGAAATGATGATGCCCGCAGGATCAACCCGGCGAATCGCGCCAGGATTGCCGCGCGTGTCGCCGCCTTCGGCAATCAACAGATTGCCATTGGTGTCAATCGCCAACCCCATCGGCGTGGTCAGTTTGGCCTGTGTCGCGGCCTGCCCGTCGCCGTTGCCGAATTGCGGATTGCCTCCGCCCGCATAAATCGTTTCCAGACCGGCGTTGTTATTGCCCGCCGGGTCGAGTTTGTACACCAGACGAGCGTTGCCGCCCTGAGCCGCTCCAATGTAAAAGAATTCGCGCGCGCTGTTGATGACCAACGCGCGGAAATCCGTGCGCCCGACGTTATAGATAGTCCTGATCGTGCCCGGCTGAATCGTTTGGCGGAGGATCGTAAAATCCTGATTGCCGACGTTGAGCGCGCGAAAAGCCGCGACAATCGGCGTTGCCAGATACAAAATATCGCCTGTCGGGTCTATGGCAATTCCCGTCACCTGGGTCAGGTCAATATCCAGCGGAATGGTGGAATCCGGCGCTATGCCTCCGCCAGCGATCAGATTGATCTGATCGGGTTGAATCGTCACTCCGGCCAACGTCACCGCAACTCCGGACGTGTTGACGAAACGCAACAAACTGGTTCCGTTGACGTCATCAATGACATAAAAACCGCGCCCTTTCGGGTCTTTGGCCACCGCCGTCGGCTGCACCATCGGCGCTTGTCTGGCCGGAGCGCTGGTCGAAAACCCGCCACCCGCGATGGTCGAAATCATAGTACGCGACCCGATGCCACCTTGAGCGGGAACTGCCGCCGAAAAATTCAACGCCGAACGAACGGCTCGGCGCAGTTTGCCCAAGGTCGAATGGTTGCTGGCCGAAGCGTCGCCTTGCCAGGCAAACACCGAAAGCGAAGCGACTATCATCGCCGCCAACATCAATGCTTTGCGAAACGTAAAATTAAATTTCAAAACAGGCAGGGTAAATTTCGAGCGATATGCAGACTTATTACTTCTCGAACTTCTCATTGAGTACATCTCCTGATGCGGTTCGCGCTTGTAAGCCACGATTCAAAAACGATAAATGATAAAAATCAGCGGGGCTGCAAAGGTTGGTTTTAATAAGATTGGGATCGAAGACGGGGCGCCAACACCATTTCTATATTTGGTGTCGTGAGATTGAACTTTGGGCAAATTGGGTTGCTTCAGTCAGTTGCATCAGGGTGATCATTTTTTGGTGTCGGTCTTTTCACACAATTCGACCAATCGGGCAGGGGTACGGTAAGGACTGAACAAAACCTGAAAAAGAACTTTTTTGGATTTTGTGAGGGGGCAGCAAGAGCAAAAGCATTCAACCCCAAAACCGTTCGGCAAGTCAAGCACAGTTTCAGGGCGACGCTGTGACCGCTGTCGCGTACGTTGTCATTTGATTCTGGCTTTGACCGTGTTGGAGGTTTTGCCGTCCACCGTCAGCGCTAC